>Ga0123342_1001316_pt1 | contig 41734 bp, 18 predicted proteins | sample Turbeawhitnodule_FD_89960 | JGI IMG/M metagenome (GOLD analysis project Ga0123342, IMG submission 89960) | Root nodule microbial communities of legume samples collected from Mexico - Turtle bean Mexico white nodule | ecosystem: Host-associated > Plants > Roots > Nodule | place: Mexico: Nepantla...
ATATCCAAGAATGAAAAATCTCACCAACAAAGTTAACGTCTTTGATGTGCCACCCCTTTCAATTTGTAATTCAATATTCTTGCTCACACTGTCATCAAGTAGAGTCTCCAGTTTCAAGAATTGAGTAATGACCTGCAATGAATTTTACAGAGTCAAGTTCTACAAAACAAATTAGAAATAAGACTCCTATGTCTAAAGCCAACAACAAACAGCACACAGACAATAAAAGACCCTGTTTTTGCAACCTTTGAGTACAAGGAAATACTAACAATAACTCAGAAGACAAGGGAAGAAACTTTGAAAACACAAATGAAGTTAATACGAAAATCGTTTTTTCAACCAATTGGTAACGCTAAAGAAATTGGAATATAAGCCTACTAAGTTAACCCTACAAAACTGGCTTAGTAAGATGAGATTTGCACCAAATTATATATTATAATTTGACCTTATTTCTAGTTAATGTGCGCTCTTGAACACACTTCTTCACACTGAGAACTAGAAATCTCAAGGGTGGGATTGGGAGAAACTCGAGAGGCTCATAAAACTTGACTAGATAGACTCTTAATGACTTTGATACCATCTCAAGAAAGTAGAATTTAAGTCAACTTAACCTCACAAAACTGACTTGGTAAAGTGAGGTTTACACTTACCTATATACTATAGTTTTGTCTTATCTCTAGTTGATGTGGGTTCTTGACAGTAACAAAAGACATGGAGATATAAAAACAATAACGCAAAGCTATTCATATTTGTTACTTTCCCAAGCAGCAGTCTCCCTGTCTTTATACCAATGGTTTGGATGTACAACAGTACACCTACTTTTCATCCAGTACAACTTTCCTTCAATGTGACACTTCCATATTCAAGTATGGCCTTTGGTATGACCACTTATAATTCTTATATTAAACATATAACCTAGTGTTTCCCCAATGACTCTAAACAAACTAGATCCACATCAAACATACAATACAACAGAGAACCAAATAAACACCAAAAATGAAATGGAGAGGCTGGGCCAAGGAAGCAAAAAATTTGTCCTTGATGTAAACTTACTTCTCCATTGACACGAACAAGTACATCACCTGGTTCCAAATGTTTATAACCTGGACCACCTGGCACCTAAACAAGTCAAGGAGTAAATCCATAAATGTTGAAATGGAATATCAACTCAAAATATTAGCATTCCAATTTGCTTACCACAGATTCCACAACAAGCATTCCAGTTTCACCAGCTGGAGAATCCTGGCGTACTATCTGCATAATTTAAAAGCAGTGTCAATAATTTAGGGCATATTTGAAGGAAGAAACTGCTCCATAAAGATAACCTGAAAAAAATGATAGAATAAAACAACCTGCTCTGTCTCAGTTTTGAGACCAAGGCGACGAGTCTCGTCAAACCCTTTATGGAGAAATGTCACCTACACCAGATACAAAGAAGAAATAAAATAGGATTGGGTCATCATATGCAAGGAAAACATCCATTTTCAGAACCAAGAAAAAAAAATCTTTAAATCATCTCTCATCTCATCAAATATATAAGAACCAAAAAATAAGCAGGCAAGCAAATTAAAGATGCAAGGAACTAAAATAACTAGAAACTACAAAATGATAAGTGTGAAACCTCCAACCAAAACACGTCTGTAATGGGAAGACAAACAATAAAAGATGTGAGGATCATGAAATTACTAATTGCAACAAGTGTAAACAATCATCTCGTGATCTATAACAAGCATTTAAGAAGTAAATTCAATACGTAAGGAGTAAATATTATCTTGAGATTACTGAATGATACAACATTTGTCGGTATTTTCATGCAAACCTACTATCAAAATTTAAAAAGTTGACTGTATAACATCAATAAAATGGTAAGCAACAAGAAATCATATGGTAAGAGGTTTAAATTTTTCAAGTCCCTACAGCCTATATACGCAATAATTTCACTGACAAATTAACATGGAAATTTCAGAAAAATAAAGTGGTACAGTCTAGGCAGGTTTCTATTATAGCACTTGCAGAAATAGCTTTATTCATAAATCAATTTGGAGACAACAACAACCAAAAATATTTACCATATAACAAGTTCCTGGGAAAGAGTAAGTCTCTAAAAACGAGACATCATTAGCAGAAAGGAGAAAAAAATGAATCAAAACTATATCAAACCCAGGGTAAAAAATCAAGGGAGAAATATGGAGACAAAATCCTTCAATGATGGAGGAACAAGAATGACAAAACAGAGGTCCATGAATGATTTTACAGAGGATGAAAAACATAATATAGCACTTGAATGTCCTGGAAAAGGGCTCAGATAAAGCCTAAAGCTATACTTAATAATTTCAAGTCTTAGAAAGTGGATTTTAAGCTCAATTTAATCTCAAAAAATTGGCTTGCAAGGTGATGTTTGCACATACTTATATATTATAATTTGGTCATGTCTTTAATTGATGTAGTACCTCCAACATATCCTCACACCAATAATTGGACATCTCAAATGTGGGGATAAAGCAAAGTCGGATAGTGAGTGGTTCAATAGGTCCGACAAACCTTATTAAGAAACTTTGATATCATCTTAAAAAATGAATTTTAAGTCAAACTCAACTTTGCAAAATCAGCTTGTAAAGTGAAGTTCGCATTCACTTATATATTATAATTTAATCATATCCCGGGTAGATTTGGGATCTCCAACATCAAGTTCCTAAGATAACTAACAAATGAATGCATGCAGACATGACAAGGGCTTTATTGACAATCTTCAAAGAAAAATATTTAAATTCACAAGAAAAACTCATTGAAATGAAATTTAGTACAGTCAATATTATTCACTGCAATGCAGCACACAAAACATTCAGGATTCAGTGCCATGAAATAGTTTAATATTATATCACGAGAAAAACACAAAAGGAAGAACCTGCAAACAACAATTGACAGACCTGAAGCGTACCACGAGGTATAGAAACTGCCTGCCATTTATCAACATAAGTTTCACTTCCCTTTTGAAGAAACCTTAAGGCCCTCACAACCTGAAATGCAATTGAATTAGTTTGTCCGGGGTCTTGACAAGAGAAGCTGAACTTCTTGATATTACAGGAAGCATCAAACAAGTTCAACAAATATATATATATACACATATATCAAGAGCTCACTCGTTCTAGAGGTAGAAAGAAGGCTGATGCACTTGATGACTTGCTCCCAGCATTCAGAGCCACTGCCCTGCCTTGCCAATCTATAACTGGGGAACCACTTGACCCTCCTTTGGTCCCAGATGCTGCCTGAAATGCAAAAATGAGTAGATATAAGGTCGCAAAAAAAGGATTCAGCAAATCACTCCATACAAATCACTCTATCCATGAAATAAGTTGCCCAATGCAGGCACAAAATGATCCCCTGAGGTTAATTTTCTTTTCCTACCACTTTTAGCAATAACTCCTGCTTTCAATTCTACAATATCCCACCTTTCATAGTAATTAAAAAAACTGAGAAAAGAATTTAGTATGCCATTGGATATATTGTAAGACACTTGAAATGAAACCTGGGAGGCAACTAGAAAGAGACTAACATTTCAAGGAAATTAAGAGATATACTAAAATTTCAAGGAAATTAAACCATAATAAAATTTGAAGAAAAAGGAAATAACATAAACAAACTCACACTTTAGAATTTTTAATATATATGGTATAAATAATATTTGTTCCCACTTACTTGCATATAGAATGTGTTGAAGTCATTATACCCATCCCTGTATAAAAAAAAATAGTTCCATTATCTAAATTCAACCTGTTTAGTATACATAAAGAACACAAAAGAAGTTACAGATACTCTACAGCATACTTCTTATAATGAGGAGCATCCCTGTCCAAACGAGCAAGAGTACCAGCCAAAATGGAAACCTGAAAGCAAAAGCCAAAATAATTATACAAAGTTTATTGGAAGAAAAGGATTGAAGCATCAATACAAAACAAGTGGCAAATATGAACAGGCTTAAACATGAAAAACTACCAAATGTTGATGCAAAACTTGATTTTAGAAACCAAAGGCCTTACAGAAGAAAACAAAATGGATGTAACTGGACCAGGACATATGTTGAAAACTGACTGATCATGATTAGAAACCAAAAATCTCAGCATATATATCATTATGCTTTGTCCAACAATGTTCTATTGAGTTGGTCAATTTCCCAACACTTGCTAGCCATTTCATGTGTATTTTTATAAGCATGGAAATCATGTAGCTTTGTTTTACAGGAGTCTATTAAAAAAAAACAGAAAAATGCAAGACAAGGTACAGGGAAGGGAGAGGGGGGAGAATAAGAGGATTGAGGTAAATTTAAGGTAATACCTTCTCGCCACTATCATTACCAACAACTCTGATTTCTAGTCCAACACAGGCAGCTTCAGGAGCAAGAGGTATGTCTTCATAGTTCAAAAATTGTATAGCACCAGGATCATAACGAAAGAACCCAAAATCATGTACCTACAGATGCGTATATATTTAGTTGGTTGCATCAACAGGCATACATAGAAAGAGATAATAAATTAATTCTAGGCCAGAACTAATTATTTAAAAAAATACAAAGACACACACATACAAGAACTCCGAGGACCATAACAATAATCTACAAAAGTTAAACAAATGAACAAAGTAATTCAGTTTAAAATACGAATTTTATAACACAAATTCACAAAATAAAATAAAAATGCTAACAATAAAACACAACAGAAAGGGGAATGAGTTCGGTGTTTCACATTTTAAACACGAAAAGAGCTCAGTTAAACCACAACAGTAAAGGTGTCTTGAGTTGATAAAACAATATTCCTTTCAACTGTAATAACATCTTGATCCTCCTCAAGCAAGTAATAACAATATCAACCAAGAAGGTGTCTTTGCATTATTAAGACTAATTGAAAAGCTATAGCGGTAGTGATTTTGAACGTGCGTAACAGTAACACGGTTGACATGTCTTCATAGTCCATAGTGAACAGAGGTTTATATAAATGACAAAAAATAGTTAAAGAATGAAAGACAGGATTCAGCTAGATCGTCTTTATAAACCGTTGACGACATCACATTGAGAAATCAAAACGGAACAGAACTCACTAACCGGATCTCTGTAAATCGGATGCACCGGAACCTCTTCGCGGTTCAGAAACATGGCCTCGGCAACCACAGGACCTACGCATTCGAAATAGAGAGATCGTCAACGCGAACAGAATTCAACAAAAAGCAAGAGCGGCGAAGTTAACTAACTACCTGGCTTGACCACGTGGCGATTGGTGAGAATGATGCCTCGGCGCTTGTCCACGATGAATCCGGTGGCGTAGCTGGCGGCGGCAGACTCGGTGTCGAAGGAGCGAGTGGCGGTGGTGCGGAGGACGACGACTGCGGGGACGACTCTGTTGAGCGCTTTCCGCCAGTCCTCGGCGGTAGCGGCGTTTTCTTGAAATGGCGGATCAATTTCCATGCACAAGTCATCGGTCTTGACGACGGCGCCGGAATCCAAAGCCTCCGATCCCAACCTCTCCTCTGGATCTCCCATTTCAGCGATCAATAATGAATGCTCGCTAATCTTCTACTGAAACTATATAGATGTTTCTTCACTATGAGACTATGAGCTGAGTTTGTTGTGTTGTGTGTGTGAGTGTGTATGTAGTGTTGTGTTTTGTTGAGTTGTGTGTGTCTGTGATGAGTTAGGGTTGGGCACTCACGATTGCAAAAGTGTCTAATCGTCCAAGCCAATGACTACACACTGAGGTAAGGTCTGCGCGTCGCCACGGAATTCAATGCGTACGTGTTTCCGGAAGAAGGCCCGCTCAGACCATGGCCAATGAAAAACCGAACCCTCAATTATGAATCAATCAATCAGTGCTCACAAATCAAATCATTTTTCTCCTTAGTTTTCCCTTTTTCTGGATTTTTAATTCAATTGACAATTTTTCTTCTCTTTAAGACATAGTTACAGCAAATTTGAAATGGAAATTAGTTAGTAAAACCAAAATAAATAAAAAATATAATATAAATTAGAGGTGTTTGGTAGAAAATAGGATGGAAAATGGAAAATGAATAATGAAGGTGATTTAATTCATAGAAAGAGAATGGAAAATAAAGAGTAAGTTTAAAATTGAAGTAATAAAATAACAAAAACCTAAATTAATTGGGATATAAATTCATACACTTGATTAAATTTAGTAAGAACAAATACTAGTTAAAATTGAAAATTAATTAATTATGAAAAAACTATTTTATAAAATAGAAATTATATTTAAAAATTAATTAATTTCATATTATGTATAATCTTGTCTTCAAACCATTTCTAGACAATTAAAATACAATAAAATCAATTCACAAATTAATGAATTAAATTTGAAAAATCTCACAAGATTAATTACTAAATATTAAAATAAAATATTAGGGCTTGAAAGAAACTTGATACGTGCCTCTCTTACCAGAGGTTATTATAAATAAAATAAAAAACTTGTCATAATTAATATTTGTAGTGATATCATCACTTTGTAATTTAGAAATATTTTTTGTTTGACGAATGCAACTTAAATTACTAATAGATTAATGTATAAAAAATGTTTGTTTTTACGAAAGAAAGGGGCCAAGTCAGAAAGGAACTTAGATACCTAGGTGCTATTAAAGACAAGAAGGTGAAAGAAGAGACAGTATCAAAGAAAATATTTTGGCCCTCTGTAGAAACCCTAATCATCCACTACGATGAGGACATTCGCATGTTCCTAGAACAATTGCTTAACTAGACTTTTGCTATAGGATTTATAATTATCGAGGTTTCCAAATTTAAAAATTTCATAAATTTGTGTTTTATTTATAAAAATATTATTATTATTATATTATATTTGGTATAAGATGGTATTTTAAAAGAGTGTAACAGAAATAATGATTGCTTTGAAGAAATAAATCCATCTTAACAGTGTTTTGGTAAATGAAAAGGGTATGAACTTTAGGGTTTATTATTAAAATTTTGACTAAAGTTTTGCAGTCGTGTCGCACTCGCATTTGAAGTATATGCGAAGAAAGTAGCCAAACTATAATGGGGGACATTTCATCACTTGGTCGGTTTCTCCGCCGGCCCATTTTCACACTTTTATGCAACATTTAATCTTCATTTTCTATTTCCAAGAAACATCCTTAAATATGTCTTCAAATAAATTCTCTTGGTTTTTCTAATATTAACTTGAATATTCCAACCCACTCAGCCTCTAACATACTTTTAATTTAAGGTTTTTCATTTAAGTGAGATCCATTGTCATATACGTTGTTTCATTTTAAATTTTAAAATTCAAACTGTTCTATTTTTGAAAATATATAAAATCAAAATTAATTTAAATATTAAATTTAATTTATTAAGATAAAATTGCATGATAGTAATGAAGAAAAGTACAAGCAACATATATGTCATTGCAGAAGTGGAGAACAACAAAATTTTATACAGCAGTTTCTTTACAAATCAACTACAAAATCATGCTCTTTACCACTGACAACTTAGTTTATTGATAATCACCAGTCACTCGATACCTCCACAATGGCCTGGACTGGCATCATACTTCACTATGTATTATTCCTTCTTTTTTTTTTTGTTTTCTACTCAGGAAATTTACCTCACAAATCCCAAGTGCAGAGACAAAAAATAAAAGAAGAAAAGAACTGAAAAAAGGCAGAGTTGGGCAGCGGCAACTATCATTTTGAAGAAACCTCAGAAGCACAGCCAGCTATAGGAAGATCACTTGGGGTGCACACGAGAGCCCTTTGTTGTAAATGCCTCAGACTTTGTTCCATGCTTACTTGAACCATCTCAGCCAGCATCTTCTTTGCTTTACCAGATTGATCATCCCCATCAATCTGTGATATGATGTTGCATACTATATTCTCCAGAGTGTCAGGTTGAATTTCAGATCTCGGATAAGGAGACTCTCGCAGTAACTGCAAAAGGGTGCGTGCTTTTGACTGAGACTTGGGTGTCCCTTGAACAGTAAGCTCAAGAAGTCCTGGAATGACACCTTCTCTTAGAATTGGTTCCCGGTATTTACATCGATCGCTTTGGCACATTGTCAACAGTGCTCCAACAGCATGCTCCCTACTTTGAAGAGTGCCACTTTCAAGAACTTCCACAACTGCCAGAACCCCGCCTTCCTCAGATGTCAAGGCAGTTCTGCCCTCATCATAGTCCACCAAGGATTCTATCAAAGCGCAGCATTTTTCAGCTGTTTTTGAGGACTTTTTACATTTTTTAAGAAGATCAACCACGGAAGGGATTGGGTTTGTCTCAAGAATGGTTCTGAGATTAGTAGGGTGTGTTGATAAATTAGAGAGAGCCATTACTGCATCAGCTTTAGCTTGAGGGCTTCCGTCTCTAAGGATATCTACAAGAAGAGGAATGGCACCACAAGAACTGATAATTGGTTTGTTGGTAGAAGAGGCAGATAGTGTGAGCAATGATGCAGTTGCAGACTCCTGCAGATTTAGATTTTGAGACTTGAGGAAACTAACTATCGGTTCTAATGCACCAGCCTCCACAATACTGATTTTGTTCCTGCAATTCCAATTGAAGTAATGAATACGATTGAATTATGACTAAAAAAATTATCTAGCAACAAGTTTAAGCATCTAATACTTGTATAATGGTAACGCAACAAAATAAAAAGAGAAAGAAACAAGAGAGAAAAGGAGGGAGGGAATGGATAAAGATAAACACAAAAGAAGTACCGGTTTCTCTTCTCAAAAGGATCTAGATTGACAATAATCGTGTAATAAAACATGAGCCAAAACAAGAAATTTTAGGTGTGCTTGTTTTGTATAGGTGGAAGATGCGAAAGTAGGAATTTGGAATGAAAATCACTTCACAATTGTTTGGTATAGCAAAAATAGAGGTAGGTTGAAAAAGGAGTGCAACTCGATTACGCTCCACCCCACAAATTTTGGTCACTCCTGGAGCATGAAAGTGATTTTTTACCCTCTTTCCAAGCAACAATGGGTAAAAATAAAAACCTTCTACCCCATCCTTTGGTCCCTCTTTTACCTTCCCATTTTCAACCTCACTAGACAAAAGCAATGAGGAGAGGAGTAGGCAAAAAGTCATTTGAACATCACGTTCAATGCAGAGATCTGAACCATCTCTATGAAAATTAAGCACACAGTTGTTAAATCACTAATTTAAAAGCATTAAAGAAAAATAAGATAACAAAGAAAATAGAATTCTCCCATTTCTATATTCTAAAAGTGATTAATGCATGTTGAATAGTTTTCCCTTTTAAGCCGTTTGGTAATTTAATCATTTTCCGTATATGATAAACAAATATGGCATAATTATTCATGTAGATGACCATAATCGGAGTAAGCACACCGTTCTCTAATATTTTAACCCTTTATGCAAATATTTAGTTACCAACTAGAAGCGAAAGCAAAATAAAGGAATTAAAACTGTTCCTTTAGCTAGAAGGTGAAATTTGACTCTAAGCAACGAGCACTAAATGATATAAAGACCACTTCCGCAATAAGACATGATCGAAAAAGGAAAAGAAACAAAAGTAAAAAAGAAAGAGCACCATGTGAAACAAAGGAAATCCACCTCGCAATCGGATAAGTTTCAACAACAAAAAGCATCCAATTCTTTCTTGTGTGATATAGCATTAGCATGCATGCATTTCAGCCATCAAAAGCAATTATCATTCACAAAGCAACGTACTCGATATTCTAGAATTCGCAAGATAACACACCTCTCACCACAACACGCAAAATAAATACTAACAACATTATTATAATTAATTAATTAATAATTATATAATTATAACAATAATAATAATCAATAAGAATAATAATAAAAGGTAAATACCAATTTGATGGTTTATTTTCTAATTTCAAGAAACAAAATATTGTGTAGAGTCCAATCAACCAAAAAGAAATATGTAACTCTTGCATTTCAAGGCATGATAAAGTGGTTTTTGCTTATTTTCTATCAAAGATGGAAACTAACTACCCCTCCCTCCTCCCAAGAGAAAAGTGAGGTATACCATGAATCACCCATCATCATCATCTTTTCTAACAAACATCTAGGTACTATAAAAACGAAAACTCAACTATCCCGCTCAAAAAAATATAAATAAAGAAAAGGAAACTAGTACACAGAATAAAGAGCAGGCAGAATCAGAATCACCGTATATGCTATACAATACTATACTATTGTTATGATTATGAAATACATCAAATCCCAATTGACAATATTTAATTCCAAATTTTATATGGAATCCCAACTCGATGGCTTCAAGGTATCGCATATGTTTCATAAAGCGCAAATTTCCAGAATAAAAAAAAAGTGCGTCAAACAACAACCAACATAGAATTGATCATAAAACCGTATAAATTAAAGAAAAAAATTAAACCCACTACAAATAAATTAATCACACCAGAGAAAAAAAAAGCTAATTAGTCAAGTATTTAAGGGTTTCCTTAATTTTTCATAAAAAAAAAACACAATTAGTCAGAATTTTGCACTGTTTTTAATTGTGGGGAGATTAGAAAGGGGGGAAAGGGAAATAAAGGAAGGGTAGTACGGTACTTTTCGTCTTTGACGGCGAGGTTGAGCAAGGCGAGAAGAGCGGATTCGTGTGACTCGGGCGAGTCGACTCGGAGCATAGAAACGAGTGGACCGACAGCCTGAGACAGTTGGCGTCGACAGCGCTGGGACGTCTTGGTGAGTCGGCGGATGTCACGAGCGGCCTGGAGGCAGAGATGGGGCTCGCCGGAGTTGATGAGGTGCAACGCGCGGCGTACGGCGAGCGGCGTCCGTGGCTCCTCCGTGTCGAAAGTGACACCGTCGGAGGAATAAGAGGAGGATGATGAGGGAGAGAGGGAATGGGGACTCTCCATTAAGGTGGTAGCGAGAAAAAGTAGAGAGAGAAAGAGAGAAAATATCTGTTTGGTTTGAAGGGAAGAGAGTGAGAAACGCAAAGTGTGTGGTTTTGGTGTGGAGGCTCCTGGGAGAGGCGTTAAGCAACAGTTATTTGTAACATATAGAGAGAGAGAGAAAGAGGTGTTGGTTTGGTAGTTTGGTAAAACATTAGAAAAACTTCCGTATATTTATTATTTGTTTTTTATTTATATTATATTATTACACCATTAACTATTATTTCATGGGTTTATTTTAACAACAGGATTATATCCTTTGAAAATAGATTGAAGTTTCAATGTTATTAACTAATTTGAACAAGAAACCTTAGCCGATCAACTTATTCACCCACATTAATAAACTGATATAATAAATTACATTTTAGTTAAAAATACCGTATTATATCAACAAGTATAATAAATAAGAACATGGTTCTAACATCATATGACAGTTATATATATAGAAATATTTTTATTATATTATTATATTACTTATTATTCTTATATTGTTGTTTAGGCTCTGTTCTTATGTTGGTCTAGTCTTCAATGGAAGTGTTAGACTATTTTTTGTGGGCCTTGGTTAGGGTACATTATTATTTTTTAGATTTGTGCATACTTGAAAATGGCAAAAATATCCCTTCCACATGTTTTAAATTGGTTTTTAATATTTTGAGGGGAAAATTGATTTGGGTGTGATTGAAAATTGGAAAAGGATAGGATAGGATTATTTATGAGGAGCAGAATATGTGTAATAACATAAAAGGACATAGAATATATTCTTTTATACCGTTCTCCACAGTGGTAGCTTTGTTCAATTTCAAACAAATGAATATTCAGTACATAACAAAAATGAATATTCAAGTGGGGAAATTATAAATCATACCGTTGTCCAATTTCTTTTTTTCTTCCTTCTAAAACAAATAAAACTTTATTTGTTAAACCATATCGCTTTAAAAACAATTAATTTTTTTCTTCTTTTATTGATGTTTTCTTTGACTTTCAGAAGTTGGATCTTCTATATAAACTTTAGTGTATATGGGTCTAGGCTGATTCTTGATTATTGGATATGGATTATTATTAAGGTACTTGATCAAGTTACACTTTTAGATCTTACGTTTAAAATTGTTCTATAAATATAAATATGTGTATCTGTTAGATATTCCGATAATATATACACTAAAAATTTATATTTAGGGAGCATTGTTACTAGTGTGGGTGAATAGAGAACATTAGTGTGAAACATGAAAATCATGAATGTCACCTTAAAAATATGCTTAAGGTACGGAAAGAGACACCTAATTGGAGGATGGAAACTCTGTATTTCTATGCACTTTTTCCACATGCAATGGGTGAGTGAGAGTGTTCTTAGAATACAAGTTTTGTATTTACAAAAGCAAGAACATTTCAATATTAATGTTCCTTCCTTCACCTTCAAGTCATTTTTCCACAAGGTAACCATTTCTTTTTTATTTTTTTCTCCCTTTTCTTGGGTTTTTAATTAAGCAATTGAAGTCTTTTTAAGGGGCTGATTAAGAGTGATTTGTTTTTGACAAAAAAATTCAGTACTGTTTCTTCAAAATTCGTGTACTTGAACTAAAAGCAGAACAAAAGAGAAAGAAGAAAATAGTAGCAATCGCCATAGTTTTTGAGTAATTATTTTCCAGATCATGTCATGATGTACCTAAGTTGCAGGTTTCCGAAAATTGCGATTCTCTGCTCTAGATTATTATTCCATTATTTGTGAGGCTTTTATTGTGTCGGTGACTTTCTTTTTCTCTTTCTTTATATTGTTATGTACTTCTTTAATGGTCTTTTTTCACCTATGCACCCCTGCGTATTATTAGAGAGCTGTTAAATATTTATTTTAATTAATTCAATTTTTGAAAGTGATATTTTTATTGTAATTATTTTATATTGAATTTAATGATATTTGTATTTATTTATTTATTTTCTATAATTTTTCTTTCCTTTTTTAAACTCTTCATCTTTTTATTTACTTTCTTTACAATAATTTTCTTTTCTTTTTATCCTACTACTCCCATCTCATATATATATTAAAATTAATATCTTTTTATAATGCTCTATGGATGTGATAATATTAAAAACTGTAGTTATATCTTGAAAACATAAACCATAACTTTAATGGTTTAGATATTCATTTACAAAAAGTATTATTTTTATAAAAAAAATCTCTTAACTTTCTTCATATTTACTCTAGTCTTTTTAAATTTATTTTGGTCATTTTTTTCAACTAGATTCCAACGAGACGATGAAGTTACGATCATTTATAGCCAATCAAAAATTAGTTGGAAAAAAGTTTATATTTTCAAACTTTGTGTCTATTTTTCTTTTTTATTATACAAGTGAGTGTTTTGGGGTTTTGTCTCTTTTTTCTTTAATTATTATTTCTTCGCAGATAAGTAACATGAAAGAAAAATTAAGAATTTCTAAAATTTGAGTTTTTTAACCGTGGTTTACTAAATTTGAACAATTTACCCATTGAATTTTGACTATGAATGGTTGGATTTCAATTGAGTATTTTTATATTTTTTTATAGTTTGAGTGTTGATAGGACAAATTCAAAATAAGTGGCACAAAAAGCTTGTTTCCATATTGTAGTTGTGTATCAAACTATTTAAATTTGTTTTTCTTTTTATGTTTTGGATATATTGTTTAAATGTTATTTTCGTGATTCTTGCACGGTTAAGTATAAAACATAATCAGTTAAGTGTTCAATTGATTGGTTAAATAATAAGTTACTCACTCAATTTGCGAATTGAAGTTTTAATTATTTATTATTGAACTTTTATTACTAAAGTGACAAGTGTTTGGTCATGGGACGAAAAATCAATAATTTGAGATAGTTTATTTGGTATAGCAAGAAAGAGAGACTCAATGTTGATTCTTTTAATTAAAAATATATTCTTCAAACAATAGTAGTGTCTTTGAAATAATGTAAGATGTTATTGAAGTAATATAGTGATTAATTATATTTTTATTTAAATTAATTATTTAATAATTTTGTATAGTGTGATATATATATATATATATATATATATTAATATTATTTTTGTTTTGTTTTATTTTATATATATTTTTAACATATAAAATATGAGTTTGGAGAAATAGTATGAAGTTGTATCTTTATATTTTAGTTAAAATTATATATTTGGAAATGTTGCATGTTACCTTTAAACACTTAAAAATGCAACGGTAATACTTTTATTTTGATGTTAATTTATTTATTTGATCTCCATACTTGAATAAATATTACTTTTTAGTCATTACTTAAAAATTATTATTTTTAATCTAGACATAATATTTTAATCTTCTGTGAGTTTAAACAATAAAGGTTAAAATATTTTTTAAATTATATTTAAATACATTTAAAATGATTTAAATAATATATATATTAAAATTGACGATTTTTAAATATAGAAATAATTTACGAATTGAACGTGTTTAAATAAGTTTTTAATTTCTGCAAGAGTTGCTTATGAATGATTTAAAATTGAAGGTAATTTATTATATAAATAATTCTTTTAAATATACATTAAGCAAAATGAATGTGGCATTTAGATTTGTGATGATGATAATGATTAGTAGAAGGTTTAACGGAAGAATTTGGAGCCTGAAAGTGCTCTCATTTTAAATTTGTCTTTATGTTGGTGCGATGTGAAGTGATGCAAATAAACGATCAGAAAAGAGACACGTCATATTTTGATGCCAACACATCGAATGCGCATATCACGTCATATGGATTTCTTGTCTTTTTTTTTTTTCCTTTTTTTAAAACTAATTTTTTTTTCCTTTCTCTGAAAGGATGTTTTTTGTTTTACAATTTTTTAGTGTTTTTGTTTAATTATTTTAGTTTTTTTATATATTTAAATTATATTTTTGATCAAACACTCAATTTTTTTTAATTAATTAAATTATTAGGGTATCTTAAATGGACATGCTAGAGTTGGGACTTTAAGAAGCAAATAGAAATACTTAAAAATTTAATAAAAAAATAATTATTTTTAAAAAATATAAAATTATAATTATGTAATAATATATTCAACAAATATCCAAAATTCATTTATATAATTAATCATTTTATGTCATTTTACAATCAACTAGTTTATGAACTGTTTTATCAAACTCGTTTAATCCAATAAATTAGTTCATATATATCAGTTTGAAAGTTATAAACTAAAAGTTTATATTTTATATTTATAACATAATAAAAAATTTAATATGAAAATGAATTTCAGTGATTACATCGTAATCAGAACTTTCGAAGCTTTTAAAGGCAAAAAGAAAATGGTGAAGCTTTTATAAATGGAAACCAATTATTAGGTGTGAAGCTGGATCAGTGTCCATCATGGTGAAGATAAGACAGGAACAGTAGCCAATGGTGTTTGCATTTGCATCCATAAATGGAGCTATTATCCACTAATTGTTGCGTATGAATGAGGCCAATAACACTTTTCTTAGCCAATTTAGGTTCATAAAAATAAATTAATAACACCTAGAATAGAAAATTGTAACTCTATAGTTTTAACTATTAGATTTAATAATAATAAATCTAGCGGCTATTTGAACTCATTAATCATAAATTACTTAATATCCCAAACTACCTATGTCTTAATACACTTCCATTAAAATACTTCTCAATTAAAAATTTTAGGATAAAAATTTCTATATTTATCAAACTTATATAGACACGTATATAAAACATCATAATCACGTTTATATATGATACCGTTTGACTAAGAGAAGAAATAATATATAAATTATTTTTTATTTCGACTTCTAAATAATGTGGACGATATTGGTGTACCAAAACAAATTTGAGACATATTTTCGTTTCTACTAAACAATATTACTGTTGAAAACTCAAATCTAAAAAATAATATTGTTCTTATGAATTGATCATCGATATTTATCGGAGTATCATCGTAGGAAAAAGTCTTCACATTCTCTAAAGACTAAATCACTAAAACTCAAAAGAAAAAGACTATAAAAAAACTTATCCGAATTTTAACCTAGTACTAGTGAGAAAAACAAATATTAAAAAGATGAATTACCACATTCAAATATACAATAATAAGATTAATATAAGGATTAATTAGTCATAGTTGGTTTTGAAGCTTTTCACTATGTATTGTTGGTCTCTCTATTAGCAATAAAGCAGTGAAGGTGTTCCATGAGAAATTTGTTTTGATTAATCTTTGATGGTTTTGACATTAATTAGTAATATTGAGATAAGATATGAAAGATGACATTCCAAATAAGCTAAAACCCTATTGTCTGAAATTATGACGCTATCTTTTTCCTCATCAATCATTGAAAGGAACGTAAAGCCACACGTGCCACCCAACTCTCAAATTGCTTCCTCCTCGATTATCGTGCCATCCCGGTAAATGGGCCACGTGTATATGTGAGATGTCCCATGAAAATTATATAAAATTATATATAATAAATTACTGTTGCACATTTAACACCAATTGTTATGCTTTTACACTTTATTTATTATCACCCCCACGTTGCTGTGAATTTGAATAGTTAATTTTGTTATTTTAAATTTTACGAGTTCTAATTTCAAGCTTTAAAATTTGTGACAGAATAATGATGTTTACCAAACTATGAATTTGGAAATCTATTTGTGAACCACCGCATTACATCATAGAAAGAGAGATATGTCTCTGAAAAATATGACATGCTCATTAATCATAATTCAGTTCTGATTTATCTTTTCACATAACAAATAAATTATAACTTAATTACCACTTTTTCTTTGCCGTTCTTCAAGTCAAGTTCAGATTTGGCACTACACATGCAAATATTATTTAAAATTTGAAGAATACACTTGCCAATTTCTTCATATTCTCCTTACAAAACTTTTGGTGATTGATTAAGTTAATTAATTAATTATTAGTATGTTATTCTAATGTTGGGGTCAACTGTGGTTAATCTACTTGTTTATTTGCTCAATTATTGAACTCTGCAGTCCTTGGCATTCCAAAACTGGAAAATTTTAAAATTATAAAAATTGAAAATAATAATTTTAGGGAAAAAAATGACTGGACAAAACCGTAGTTGTCCAACTTAAGTTGCCCCTTTCCCCCTTTGTCTAGTTTCGTATCTTCGAAGACGTGATATACTTAAACATATTCAGCAAATGACATCTACTTCTTCATTAATCTATTATAACTCAATTTTATAAAATTAATATTCTCATATTAAATTAAAACGTAAATTTTAATTTAATTTTATAAAATCAATTTATAAATTGAAATTTATACTGTCTTAATTTTTTTAGTTGATGTAGAGTCTATAACTTTTTTATATATTTTTTTAATGTTTTATCATTAAAATTAATTCATTTAATTATTTAAAAATATAATTATCAGAAGTTGTTTATTATAATATAATCAATTCTGTAGTAAATTATAACTGAACACAGTGTAGAGTTAAATATTGTGATTTCAACGTAATTATTTTATTATTATCTTTGTACAGAATTGATTATATCAAAGCAATTATGTATTATATTTTTTCCAAATTATTGTTACAAAGTGTGGAAAGTTTAACCTTAAATGTCCTTTTTATTTTTTATATATATTTTTTATTTTCAATTTCTTTAAATTTGCGGAAGGTTGGGTTCTTAAAAGCACAGGTTATCGCTAATAATATTAATCAAAAGTGTGAAAGCACTGTAAAATAAAAACTCTACACTGTGTTCAGTTATAATATATAGGTAAGAAACAATTATTGTTTACAAATAAGGTTTTAGAGTTAAATCTAACTCCAAAAATATTCAGATTCAGAAGATATGAAGTTTGGCAAAATAGTTCCAAAAACCAATGCATTGAATCTCTCCTTATCTAATCACGAGGCTCTAATCTTCTTTAGACTAGGTAGATTGAACTCTTCAAACTTAAGCTTCTCTAATTAACATCACTCATTTCATGCTTCTGGAGTTTTTTTTTTTTTTCTATGTGGGTAAACTTTTCTTTTAGAAGGATTATCATGATTGTGATTCTTTAATTAGTGATAGAGTTTCATGATCACTTGTGTTCTAAATTATTGAATTTTGAGATTATCTGAAGGAATTAGAACCCTTCATTTTTATCAAGAAATTCATCACCTTTTTATGTTATGACATAATCACATTATTACAATTTACATGTTTAAATTTTTGACATATAAGAACAAAATACTATTATATATTTTAGAAATCTTTCATAACTTAAATATATAATTAAAATGAAGAATATAAGTAATACTTAAACCTAACCATGTGTATATATAATGAATCTTCAAAAGTATATTATTAGCTTAATTATAAGACTATATTTACTCATATTAATTTAATAATATTTTTAAGTAGAGATAAGTGAATTTTATGAATACACTATGATGAATAAATATATTTTTTTGACATTAAAAAGTAGACAAAATGGAATGCCAAATGGGAATATATGAAAACACATAACTAACAATTATTTTTGTGGAGAAGAAGATGACATTTGGAAAGTAGTTATGAAGGGTGATGATGTTAGGAAAATTTGTTACAACTTACAAGTGTGTCTGATACACCTATCTCTGTCATGCCCTAACATCACTATGTTGATAGACTTACAAGTTTGGTATGGATTCTAAAATAAAATGTGTTTAGTTTGAGGACACTTGATGATTGCATTCGACTTTTTTATAAATAAGTTTGGTTTGCTAGAATATAGGTTTTTTTTTTAATTTACATGAGTTTTTGTTCGTCTCTCCATCGCTTTTATATTTTTTAATACAATTTTATTCTGTAAAAAAAAATTATCTGAAAAATATATATTTGTTGAAATATAAGGTATGATATTTTCATAATAATGCTTTTTAGAGTGATGTTTTTTACCAATCAGATTCTTACTAACTATTCGAAACTCAGTATCCGATAAAGACCAACCAAAACCATTACATCCAACCAGAAGGTTAACAAAACTAATTAAAGATCAAACATTAAGTAGTATATTCTTAATCATGAATTAAATCCTTAATGAGGTCCAATAATAAAGAATCCATAGTAATTATATAAATAAACACAAATTTCAAGAGTTACGTCATCATCTCATACTAATTACACTGAGTGTCAAACACTGAGATCTTACTTGAACGTCAGAGTGTGCATTTTACAAGTATTATCCAAATCCGGAATTCATGGAAACGAGGAGTAGAGAAGTGAGAGAAGTTCAAAGAGTTCATTCAAAAGGAGGGAAAAGCAGACCAATCACACACTTTCGAGAATAATTTTTAATAATAATAATAAAAATAAGAAGAATGTAGTTACTACTGCATGTCACTTAATTTTCTTGGCTTTCTCATTGTGACTTTTCCGAGTAATAATGTAATGATTCAATGAAGATGAAATCTAGTTTCTTTATGAAGCATTAAAGGTTTCTGCTTTATATATAGAAAGCCTGAAATTATGGAGAAGATGATAACATGAGGTGGTCCCAATATCAATGGCCGAAGCTGAATGCCACATGTTTGATATCTGACCAAGGAACGCGGCTTCTAATTTTTTTTACTTTTCATTGCTATAAAACTACACTATTTATCTGTATAAGAGACCATGACAAAATCTAATGGAAAACTCAGATGGGTTCAGTAATTAAACAAAAAGTTTTGAAACTGATTCATTTGCAACACCATGAAAAACTATTATCTAGTCCCGAATAATCTTATTAGTTATGGTTCATATTTTTTCACAAATGAACAATTTATGCTAACAGTTCATTCTGATACTGTCAAATTCAGAGAAAAGTCAAAGTTCAGTTTATGATTTTATTGCATTGTTCTTGGCAGCAATTGGTATTGAGACAAATTCACGTGATTGATGTCCTCTTGAATGCTAATAAATATGCATGCAGAACGTAAGCTAATATAGTATGCATAATCGTTAATAAAGAAGGAAAATACTCTAGATCTAGTTGTACAACACTTCATTGTAACTAATACACTGTAGAGATATAGATATTTTCATTATTTTGCTAATTAAATTCTAGGGAAAGATAGAGGCACTGGCACACACTGCAAGATATTGGTTTAGAAATCTGAATTTGTAGAATGCCAAGCTAAAAACTCTCAGAGCAAGGATTTTCTTGTTCTGAAATTCTGTGCTTGAATTCTTGTGACATTAGTTTAAACTTCTCTCTCTTTGTGATGAACGAATGACATCGATGACTTCCTTTACTTGAGAAATATCAGGAGGTTTTCCACCTTGCGCAGGCCAAAATTCATCAGTTGCCAACACCTGCACCATTAACAATGAGAGAACAAAGATGTTACCATTATGTTTCAATTTAGAGCATTATATAGTTTAGAGCAAAACGAAGTTATTGTTCACATAAAAAAACTATATATCAAAAGTGTTTGAAGTACTCACTTTCACTTGAAGTTGAAGAAACTTTACATAGCTAATTGCTTTCTCCAGCATAGTGACCATATCAACCTGCAAATTTCATCATCAAGATCATTCTGTTCTTGTAGTATTGCTACAAATGAAGTGAAAGAGAAAGAAAAGAAAAGCACCTTGGAGCCGTTGGGCACTAGTTCTTGTAGTATCTTCAATCGTTCGCTTATCCTCTCTCTTCGATTCTGCGAGACAAACATTCTATGTGAACATTGAATTCTGGTTTTCCTTAGTTAGCAATCAAAACTTTGTACTTATATCTATAACATAATAAATTGACTTAGGATAGAAGCAAACCTTGGCGGCCACACTTTGAGGATCCTTGGATGGGATTGACTTATGTTTTGGCGTTTTGCTCCCACTTGAGCATTGCTTCTTGGCAGCTTTCATGCTCTCTCCCTGCAAATTCAAACCCAAACTTCACTCATTATCAATATAAACCACTTCACAGATAATCCAATCCTTATATATGACACAACACAACAATATCCATCATCGAACTCCTTGCAGTTTGTCAGTCCAGCTATAAAAAAAATAAACTTTACAAAAACTCACTTAATTGAAAACATACAAATTAGATTATCAATGTACCACTCAGAATAAGTAAAACAGTTAAAAGAAGATTTAGAAGTTATCCAATACCATATATTTAACTGGATCAAGGTAAACAATTTTCGAATGATGAATCACTCCATTATTTAAAATAGATAGTTAGTTATGAATATGTTTTTTTTGTGAGATAATGACAGCAATGTTGAAACTAAAAAGCTCGTGCATGTTAAGGCTTCTATCACTAGACTGATCCTAATAGGGATGAATATGGTTTTGGTATGATATAACAAAGGAATACCATTGAAGGGCGCTTTTGCAGCACAACCTCTCGTGCTCCCAACTCGTGGAGGCTCCTATGATTAGGGATAGTTGGTGCTGAGTAGAGCCACCCTGATGAACCTTCACCATGTTGATTCTCTTTTGCATTATCGACTATGGAGCTATAGCCACTAGCAGTTTGAAAGCAATTGAAATCCTGCACTAGGCGCATGTCTTTAGTGCTTCTTGGACTAGTCTGATTCCAATGGTTATGGCTTTGATGCAAATTATTCTCCCAAACAGAGTACTCTTTCTGAATATTATCTTTCAAATAACAGTTGTCAGGGACCAACCTGTTGTGCTGAAAGCTAAGCAAAGATTCACCAGCTTGCATGAGATTACTGTACCCTTTGAAATTTATCAGCGATTCTTCTTCATCAAGCTGGTAATTTGTGTCCTTATGAGTATACCCTTTGTCACAATGCGTTATACCTGAATCATTGCTGAGACCATGCGTAGTTTGGGAGCCATCTTCCTCTTCTAAAGCCGATTTGTGGTACTCATTGACTCTATGAACAGTGACGGAGGTAGTCTCCACAGTCTCACTGAAAACACAGTTTGGAACCTTGGTGCTCATGTTTGAATTATGTGGAATTTTTTGGTGTTTGGCCAGTGCCATTAGAGAGATAAAGGAAGGTTTGTTTGGTCAAGAAGGAATAGTGATGGAGGCTTATTTGTAGATGTCAAACATTAAACTCAAATGTTATTTTATATAATAATGGAGATGGGAATAGTGTGTGTGTGACAGAAATATTAAGTATGGGGAAACAAGAAATCAAAATGTAATAGTATAATACTAAAGGATGCTATGAGTTTCCATGATGTGAGATTAATTGATGTTCATATTGGGATTGTTAGCTGGCAGAAGTTAATGCATTGAAATGAGAGAAGATAAAAACATTGCAAAGTAGCACAAGGGTCGCCGGTTCCTTCGCACAGATCCAACTCTCTCCTTGAACAAGAAGCTGGAGCTTCTTCAGGTTGCTTCTTACATGTTTCCTTTCACTCACCATCACCACGTGGAGTTCTGTTTTATTTTATACTTTATGTTAACATTCTGTGTTGCTGTCTACAAATACTTATTCAATAGGTAACAACACTCATTGGCATCAAGATTTTGCATTTGTTCCATTTATGTACTTTTGATTCTGAACTCTTTTTGGATGTAGTGAAATTACAAATAAAGGAGGGGATATGTATGGGTTTTTTTTAAAGATATGGATTTTTTTTTATCGGCAAAAAGAAAGTAAATGTGACCTACTTAAGGAGGGGTGGTCCATCACTTATACAACACTAACTAGAAATTTCCTTAACACACAAGGCTACCACAACAGCTAATTCTCCTCAAAGAAACTAAAAAATATCTAATCAACCTAAACCCTTCAACCGTTTTTAATCGAATGCATACCAGGAGTTCTAGACACCAATCCGAGAAAGAAAAATCCACATAAGACAACTTTGATGTGATTCAATACCAAACATTTAATTGTGCCAAAGAGAAAAATTTCAGAATGGTTAATTATTTCACCTTTAAAAATAAAATTATTCATATGTCTCCAAATCTCGCTCACCAACGCAATTCACGTAGACAAGTTTAACCATTATATTTCTCTTTCAATTTATTTTTAATGATTTACTTCTCTAATATGCCATCAAGGAGAAATTATCCTTTCACACTCATATTATTCAATTTAAATTTTAACTAAATATCTTAATTTAATACTTAGTTGTTTTTGCTTTTGTCCATTCTAAAAAGGGAGAAAAGTCAACACTGCATGTACAAATATAGAAAGTACATCTAAAGAAGAATAAAGAAAGAAATTGAAATTGAGGTCAGAAGGTTACGAGGAAGCACACATGTGACAACTAAGTAAATTGAAAGCCTGAATTAGAATAATGTTAATATTGGCTAAACAGTACATACAAAATATGCTAACTAGTTATTATGCAAAGCCATTAAAAAAAACATAAACTTCAAAGAAACAAGTCATCATTATATGAAATTTTACATGCACAAAAAATATTATATTTCTTTTAATAAATAAATTAAAAGAATACTTAATAATATTTCAACTCTTATACAAGAATCAAGAAAACCTCATCACTAATCACTAAAATACATTAGATTTAGGCTTCTTTAACATTCAACCTCATCTAAACATAACTATTCTATACCAATTACTACACAACTAAGCTCTTCTAAATTATAAAACTACTTTTTGCCTTATTTTAAAAAAAAAATCTCAAGTCCTTCTACACTTGAAAAAACAAAAAAGAAAAGGGAACCCAAGTATCTATGGTATAAGAGAAGGTGTTTACTGCAGATTTATTTACATACAGACACTCTGTTGAGTCAAACACAGAACAACTAAAACCATCTAATCTTAAAAAAAAACAATTAATGAAGCGTGAAGGTATTTTTTTATAATTTTTTTTTAAAAAGAACATTTAAAGATGTTCCAATCTTATTAAAAAATGTTATCAAGCGTAAAGTAACATTCATTACATTCTTTTGTCAAACATGCATTCATTTAAGTTTTAAGCCTTTGGTCTTGATTTAATGACAGGCTCACTTGCAAATATATAAATGCAAATAGACTGAAACATTATATATTATTAATTAATGCTAAAATGCAAAAATATATATGAAATGGCAATGATTTTTTTGAGTCTAGCATGCCACAGTTTCCTACACAAACCTAATGTACTAAGTTAAGAACAATTAGTCTATGATTAACCACTCTAGTTAATTAATGATTAACTACGCGCAATGAACTATTTGGCTATCCCATCCAACTTTAATACCTTATGATAATGCAAGATTTTCCCATATTTATAAATCATTGGTTAGAAAAGGTTTTAGAGTTTGACTTTCATAATTGCATGCACACTTTTAATACATGTGGAGATGTCTATAGCTTTGTCAAGAACAATTATAAGGATGAGGTACAGCTAAGCATAAATGAAATAAAGCTTCTAAACAGATTATTCTAAGTAGTTATTAGTGTTGTATTACAGTTTTGGAGGAACTTTTGTGATAATGTTAATTTTAGGACACAAAAAGTAGTAGTTCTCTTGGATCTTGTTAGAAAAATGGAAGATCTTCTTAATTGAATCTTATTTTTATATAAAGTTGAAAAAAAGCAATTATTTGCAGGCATTTTAATTCTAAATAGATAGAAGTCAAAGAACTACATTAAGTGTATATATAAATTTAGGATGAGAGAGATTATACATAATTGATGAGAAAGAAAACCTTCATACCTAGAATATTTATATAAGAATTTACATTTACTTTAGAATGTTTATATAAGAATTTACATTTACTTTAAAATATTTATATAAGATTTTATATTTACTTTATCACAAGAATAAATGAGAGATAAATGACTTGATTATATAGAGGAGAGTATTTACATAAGAATTTACATTTATTTTATCATAAGAATTAATGAATTTACATTTACTTTATCATAAGAATGATGGGGAGATAAATGACTTGAGTAGATAGAGTATAAATAGAAGTGTCATATTTTTTTTAGATTTACTAATGAGAAAGATCTAATGTGACCCAATCTTTTGAATATAAAAAATTTAAAGGAGAACTTGACCCATTTTATTTGTTGGTATTTTCCAAATGTTTCTCACAAGAATCATGGCCTCAGAGTTATCTAAAGAAATTCATAACTATTCGAAAGGAGAATATGAAATAAATGAGAAAATTCCAAACATAAAATAATATTCACGTTAACGTAAAAATGCTGAGTTTTATGAAACCACATAAAAGAAGTGAAAATATTATGATAATTTTGAAATAAAAATGCTTAATATAATAATAGAAAAGTCACCTATAAACTTTATTAAATAGTAAAGTCATACAACTTTTATTTTTAATAACCTTACAGTACCATATTGTACTACTTTCTCAATTGAAGCATCAAAACCCAAATCAAAATATTTATATAATGTGATTGATAAGAAAATTTTATATATTAATTCATTTTTATAAAGAAAACATAAAATGTTTTATTACACAAAATATGAACTAAAATATACATTCATTTTCTCCTAAAAATAGAATATTACTTAATAAGATACAAATAGCTGGTAGTTATATGTAAGTATATGTAGCTAATTAAGATATATATTTTACAGATATGAAAATCTTAACTAAATACGATATGATAATTACAATCTATTTTAGCGGCGGAATAAAGAAAAATCCAACACTTCGTTTCGCTTCAAATATTGGTACATATAAATTCCATATATTCAACTTAACAAGGTATTTTAAGAATACTTTATTGAAAAATATCTTTCTTAGAAAATGTACTATATTCATACTTTTTTCATATCTTATCAATTTTTGATTTCATTACTAAATAAGAATAATGTTTTTTCTGAAATTTTTATTTTTTTTATATAACTACTAATTATAATGATTTAAGAATGCTGATAAAAAAATAATAATAATGATTTAAGAATATGAAATCTAAATCAACACGTTAATTTTTAAATATTATATTATTATAATAAATTTGTGAAGTAATTGTAAGATTAATCAATGACCATCATCACACTAACCATAAGGGAAAATTACTTTTGACAACCCAACAAGGATGCCATAACTTAGAAACAACTTGCAAAATGAAAGTTAACAAGAACAAGATTGGCCATATCAAAATAAGTAATAAACAATACCAAAAACAACAATTTGTCGTCCAATGATTCAAATGCATAAGAGAAATTTCAAAATCCAAAGCATCTCAAATTAAACTTAATATAAAAACATGTCCAAAAGCATCTCAAAACAACTAAAAATATGTCCCAAAAGCATTCAATATAAAAGTAAAAGCCTCCCAGCTATATATCATGCTCATGATGCTCAGCCTCTGCTAAAACAAAATGCCTATTCTCAATCTGCAAATTCCAACAACAAAGCATTCATCAGTTAATAAGAATTAATAAGTCTACAACTAAACCTAAAGTTTACATACATATATAGCTTCATATCTTTAGTTACATATATAGCCACTAAAGCAAGCATATCCACCTCACTCCAATATATTTACAAACTTATTTTACACAGAAATACCAACAATGGCTCATCTTAAACATGCATGGTTGAATTAAGGTATATTTAGAATAATGAGAAGCATCCACGAACCAGAACAAAATCAAATGACACCATGACTCCTTCTCTAGATCTTTTACTATTCATGGGCTCATTTCAAAATTATAGGACACATAAGGAATACATTGACGAATATAGTATGAAATTTTGTAAAAAAATGAGAATGGATAAACTTAACTGATTCCAATCGCGTCCTCTTGCTACGCTTGGACCTGATATTTGTCCTCCTTTTTGAACCTGAACTACCATCACCAGTAGACAGTTCCCATGAACAAGAAGTAGCAGTAGACTGTTCTTGACTTGGAAGGAGATTCAGTTGTGGAATCTCAGCCACAGTGGTTTGAACGGGTGACATATTTTCAGGCACCTGAGATGGAACTGCAACAACAAATGGTACATTTTTAGACATCATAGACTGTGGAGAAGTCGCAGGAAGTGAACTTTTTGGTCCATTACCATGAGCAGCTACAACAACTGCAGCCTCCTTATTCTTATGATTCAGCGAAACATAGGTATTTTCCCTACTTGTCATGGCGGCTGAAATGGAATTGGTTGCACCAATTCCAAGGGGTTCAATTGGTTTGATTGCACCAGGAAGTCTGTATTTTGCCTTCATTGTCTCGTAAAGTAATCCTGAGGTACAACCATCTGCTATAAACATTCAATTCAATTAGTCATTCACTAACAAAGGGGAAAAAAAGCTAAAATGATTTAATAAAGCACTGTTAGTAAAGAATACAGTACCTAGCATTGTCACTATAGCATGATATGCTGCCAACTGCTCAGCAGTTTTTTTGTTTTTGGCAGTAGTGCCAGTGTAGTGTGTACCATTGAACCTCACAGATGATACAAAAAGAAGAGGATGTTGTCCTTCTAGTTGAACAATGTTGTATTCAGGCTTTTCCAAATTCAGTTTACCAGCATAATCATGCAAGATAGCTTTGGAAAATGTGATATTCTGGAAAACAAAAATGAAAAAAAAGGTAGAATTGTTTCCACATTACCAACACATTCATTTGATAAAAAAATTGTCACTATTCAACATCTTTTGTGTAAAAGCAAACAGTTGCTAATACAGAAAACAATACCCATATATAATGCATGGTAGAATTCAATTTCAAATGCCTGAATCAAATAGCATCAAACAAATTACTCAAGGAAAACCAGGTATTATGAACACTTAATCTATCTTTGCTTAAAATTAGTTATGAATTCTCAAACTTGACATAAAAATTAAATTATAGAACACCTCATGAACCACAGGGGGCTCATCATCTTCACGCTGTTCTTGCAGGCTTAAGAGTGCAATTCTAGCTGCATCCTGCTCAGCAGGCTTTCGTTGAGAGAAAAGGTTGGGGGAAGTGTAGCTCATTCCGTCCACCGTCACTGTTGACCTAAACCTCGGATCATGCTGAGCCCACTCATTCACAGTCACATACATGGGAAGTTGTTTGTTTGACCTTTGAGTGAATGTTTGCAAACGATTCTTGTAGGTCTCTTCCAATTTCAAAGGCATGTTTGCTGAGATCAAATCACAAGAATACAAATCTTTTGTATCAATTTACATTCAGACCAAAAAGACTACAAAACAATCCTAGTAAGCATGCAATAAAAGTAGACCACAGAAAACCAGTTTACTGAACATAATCTAACTACAGAATGTGCTCAAAGTATAATGAACGTTTCAAGCTCTATTAACTTTTCTAAACAATATTTTTAAGAAACTCCGAAAGGATAAACACCATCAGTTGCTTAGGCCACACTACTGTTTACTCACAGTTCGCAACATTGGCTTTGAAAGGATTTTCTTTAAGATATCAAAATTAAATCTCTCACAATGAAACACGTTCCACTGGCCAAATACATCAACTTCTTCACATTGGACTAATTTTTGACTTTTAAAAGGAACTCATATGATCATACATGAGGTCCATAAAAAAACTACATGTAAACTCATGAAAAGTCCATTTTATTCATACAACAAACACACAAAGCTGCAAGAAGTTTCATTCACACACAGATCTTAACAAAATTGAAAAGCTAGAATAAAAGACGATCCAATGAAAAAAAAAAGGTACAAACTTTGGTGTTGTGTTCTTGAGAATGTAGAGAAATGGTATGCTTACTCTGTGAGAAAAGAGAAGAAGATGATGAGGGAGAAGGAGAATGAGGTTGTGGGGGTAGCAAAGATGGGAAATGATAGTTGGTGAGGTAAAGATGAAGGCAAATGAACGTTAGGAGTTTCCATGAAATGACGGAAAAAATTTAAGTTTGAAGTGAAGACAAAGATTTGAGTCAACTAAAGAAACAGTTTCACATAAACGTTTCACTGGTAAAATGATGATTTTTTTTTCTTCATTATTATTAATCTATACCAATTAATGAAAACTGCCACTTCCTTTTTTAATATTTTATTTCAAAATTAATATTTTTCATTAATTACCTTTTGTAAACTTACACCGTTTTAGTTGAACTTTTATTTAAAAATAAAAATTTAATATTTCATTTCTTATTTCCTTCCGTTATAGATTAACTCTTATTCACAAATAAATGTATTATGTAAAATATTTAATTTTTAATTATAAAGTCTTAATATTCCTATACTATATTTTTTTTATAAAAGCTCTCATGTTACACCTTATTATGAAACTTAACATCTCAGTTAGGCAGACTCCTCAAATAACAATAATCATCTGCAACTATATAAAAAAATTATTGTTAAAGAAAAAAGAAAGGAAATACAAGTAAATATGGGAGACTAGCCAAAATCTATATATTAACAAAATCGATACATAGATAGTCTATATCTATTCATAAAGAATTTTAAGAAAAGATTGGATGGAAGCCTATTATACCAATGAAATTGATTTCTATGAATAAATCCTAAGTTAGCAAGCTTATCAGCACAAACATTTCCTTCACGGAAGATATTAGAAATCTTAAACCTGATTTTTTCATAATAATTAAAACAAGTATTTCACCCATCATAAAACATTCAAAGAACATTAGTTTTAACAGTAAAAATACAAACCAAGGTAGAATGACATTCAAATCATAAATTAGTAAAACAAATCTTTTGAATTTTTTCAATAACATATATAATTTCATAAAACTCAACAACCAAATCAATTTGAACATCAACGAAAATAATATTTTACTAAATATAAAAGTTTAAAAAATGATGAATTTTTTATTTTGAAAATAATTCTTTTAATTTTAGGTGGACAATTTGATTAACACATGACTATAAAGTTTCTTTGAGAATGGAAGTTTCGTGACTATCTAATGACAAATAAAAAGTTAGAGAATATTACGTACTAAGCTTTCAATATGTTGTTTCGTCAAATGAGAAACTGAAGTGCTTAAACAAAATGCTGACTTGTTTGTTCATGTTATCACATCTAAAACATAGAAGCCTAAGTGCTTAAACAAGATGTCTAAAGTAAAAATTCAAGACAAATAAATAAATAAAATCTATTAAATTTAAGAAAAATAAAACACAAATTTATTAATTTAAACCCTGAAATTGTTTTTAATTTTTATAAAAGCATTTTTTTTACAAGCGATACAAATTTATCGAAAGCGTTAATACTTTAATTTTCAACTTGGATTTTTTCTACAATTTTAAAAGAAAGAAAAGTTTTGTTTACATTATATAAGCAATAAAAAAACACACATTTGATACTATGTATAATAATATAATAATATTTTTTAATTAAAAAATAAATAAAATATTAATTTATTAAAGTGTAAAGTATATGTAACATCATTTCAAATAATTAGTTCATATTTTATTTGAATTTTTTTTATTATAAATAAAAATACAAAAAATAAAGAATATATGAATTATTTTTAAAAATTTACGAAACTTTACTATTAAAAAATTACGTGTTAATGTTTAAGAGAATATAAAATATAAAAGTTGAGTCCAAAACGTGTAAAATGAAAATGTTGAATTACAAATGTTAGTGTGTAAATAAAACTAAATTAAATTTTTTAGAAGATAAATAATCAAACTGAATAAAAATATAAAATATAAATAATTTTTTAATAACTTAATTAATAATAATATATAAAGTAATTAATTTGCTTTTTTTAATATTATTTCTTGATTTGTTAATTTAATCTTGATGAAAGTTTTAATCAAATTCTTCAGTTTTAAAAAACTACCTAAACAGTTAATCTTATACAAAATCAAATTTTAATTATCATTATTATCATCCATGAAAATACTGAAAAACAAGAAAAATAACATTGTAATTTTCGTGGAACAGAAACTCGTTCTTTTAGGACCATTTCGACATTAATAATTTTTTTTAAGATAAAACATTCATAATCTTAAACTTTTAAAACACTAAATAAATAAAAATCAAAATTCAACACTTCAAAGGAATTTCAAAGGAAAAGAGTATAAAGCAAAAAGAAAACAAAAAATTAATTATAATAATAATACCATAAACAAAACTCAGAAAAATACAATAAAGAAGAAAGAACATTAGAATTTTGTTCTTAACCGTGGAACTGTGTTGGTTGATTCTTCTTTTTAGGGTTTCGCCATGGAAGAAAGCCCTCGAGCTGGAAGAAAGCGAAGGCACCCTTTTTGTTCTTCTCCCCCTTCTCCTCCACTTTCCAAGCGCCCCAATTTCCCTTCCTTCCAAGACATTCCCAACCTTCCTTCCAACGTCAAATCTCTCTGTCACCTCATCGCCACCACCTCCGCCGCTGCCATCGAGCACGCCCTCCAATGCGCCGATGCCGCCATTACCCCTCAAGACGTCGAGGAAGTCCTCAAACTCTCCTACGGCTTTCCAGGCCAGGCCGTCAAATTCTTCCGGTGGAGCGGCCGCCACCTCCGCGACAACCACACACCCTATTCCTGGAACCTCGTGGTCGACATCTTGGGCAAGAATCGCTTCTTCGACGCGATGTGGGACGCTATTAAGTCAATGCAGAAAGAAGGGTTACTCTCACTGGCCACTTTCGCCTCTGTCTTCGGGAGCTATGTCATCGCCAACAGAACCCGGGAAGCGATTGTGGCGTTTGAGGTTATGGAGAATTACGGTTGTGTGAGGGACGTGATTGCTTTGAACTCATTGTTGAGTGCAATTTGTAGGGATGGTAGGACAGTTGATGCTTGTGATTACTTGCAGATTGCTAAGAAATTTGTCCGGCCGGATGCCGATTCTTACGCGATTTTGATGGAAGGGTGGGAGGGAGAAGGAGACAAGGGTGTGGTTGGTGCGAAGGAGACTTTTGCTGAGATGGTGATTGAGATTGGATGGGATCCTGCCAATGTGCCTGCTTATGAATCATTCCTGTGTGCCCTTGTTAGAGGGCCTGATGGATTGCTTGAAGCTATTAAGTTTGTTGATTCAATGAGGGACAGGAGGTGTTACCCTGGTGTAAGGTTCTTGAAGGTTGCATTGGATGAGTGTGTCAAGTATCATGATGTTAGGACTGCTCAGTTTTTCTGGGAGGTGTTGGTGGAGGTGGGGAGGGTGTTGCAGCCCTCCACGGAGATGTACAATTTGATGATTGCTTTGCTTTGTTATTGTGGTGATACTGAGGCTGCGAGGAGGATGCTTGATGAGATGGTTTACCGAGGGGCATTTCCTGATGTGGTGACTTATAATTTGCTGTTCAAGTTCTTGATCAAGGGGAGGAAGTTGAGGGAGGCGTCTGCAGTGTTTGCTGAGATGGTGAAGAACGAGTTTGTACCGGATCAGGATAACTGTGATGCGGCGGTTAAGGCTTATGTGGATGGTGGGGAGCCTCTTTTGGCGATGAAGGTTTGGAAGTGTTTGGTTGAGAATTATCAGAATGATTTGGAACGGACAGCGAATTTTCTGGTTGTGGGGCTTTGTGATTTGAATAGGGTTCCGGAGGCGGTTAAGTACGCTGAGGATATGATTGGAAGAGGAATCAGGTTGTCCTCTTCAGCCCTGTCAAAACTGAGACAAACCCTTGTCAATGAAAGAAAGGAATTTGTGTATGAAGAGCTTTTGAGAAAGTGCAAATCTCAATAAGTGGTTTGGAATTTGCTAAACTTGTGTAGCTTAATATTAGTATCAAAGTTGACTGTTTAGCTTTATCTGCTAGAGAGGGGGAAATTTTGAAGTAGTTATTGTTTAAGGTGATGCTATGATTATGCTGAGCAAGTTGTAGGCTATGGCATGTATCATCTTTGTATATTGTTACTGCAAAAGATCCTTGTAGAATTGCTTTATAAGTTTAAAGTGGATGAAGATGAAGTTCATATAGATTTATTGCTTCTGGTAAATATTATAAAAGAAAAAGGATTTATCTATATTTACCGATCTCAATTTCTTATTTAATTTGTTTCTGATTTGATCCAAATTATCATTTTTGGCTATTTCTGCACTTTTGCCTCCATTTGTGGTACTTATTGGTCTGAAGTTCACTGTTCACTTTTTAGAAACAATAAAAAAAATATTACTTGATATACAGTTGATTAACATTTTATTCCAAAATTTTATAGACCTTTAGTTTCTATACATGATTCAATGATCTATCTAGAGGTTTCAACGAGCACTCCTTAAGTCTGAGTTCTGGTATATGGAGGTATCTGGTGTCTGCACTTATTTGTAAGGAAGGGTAAGGGTCATCAATTATTCAGTGTATTTTGGAATTAGCCAGTTTGAAAGATCTTTAACTTGCTAAGTAGTTTATTTTTAGATTTAACTCAAGTTTCTTCTTAGCAATCCTGCTTGAAAACTTGAGTTCTACCTGTTGTTAATTATTAGACAGTTGGTGTTTAATTTTGTTTACTATTTTATTTCAGATTATAATCACATCATCTATATGCCAAAGCTGATAGTAGTAAATTGGAAGTGATATGTGGTCTAAAGGCACCTTTAGTTAGGTCGTTTATATGAAATCAAGCCAGTTGAAGGCTATATACCAAAATTGATGGTAGTAAATTGGAAGTGATATGTGGTCTAATCGCACATTTACTTTCTTATGAGGTGTTTGGTATCTAAGTACCATTATTTTGAATAGATATGAGTACATGCTTTGGCCTTATTTTGATTAGACATCTCACTACATGACTAGGCCTTAAAGCCTTGAGGTTCTTGTATTTAATAAACTAGTTTGTTTGGTTGAATTCTCTTCTATGCTTAAATCCCAACAATTTAATTTAAGTTTTTCATTGAAAGTTGAGTTACAAGAAAGAGTTGTAGGTTGTATTAAGTTGCAAATAGAATACTGATAGAGGAGTGAAAAAAGTATTATCAGTATATTAGTGTTGATAAAGTAAAGTAGCAGGGGGAAGTCGAGGCTAACAATGTTTGGAATCTCATATTGAGTATGAATTACTTGATATGATATACTTTGAAGCTTTCCTACCTAATAGACTAGTCTTTTGAATTACACTTTTCTCAAGTACTGACAATTGGTGTTTTCTCTGAGATTTGAGTTAAGTAAGGTGCAATTGAATTAAGGAGCAAACCAAATACTGATATATGAGTGAGTTATGTCAATGAACCCTAAACAAAGTGAAATCATTTTGCACGTTTGTGTTTAAAAAGGTTTCAATACTAAGAATATTACATTCAATAAAATGAAGTAGCTGATATAATATTTCAACCATGATATTCTGCTATATAATAGACTAGGTTTTGGGTTGAGGAGTTAAACCCCTTGTATTAATTTTAACAAAAAAATTAGAGTATGATTTTTGCAGTAGCATTATCATTATCATTTACCACATTCTCATCCTCGAGGCATGAATATACCATACATAAGACATTTCTTCTCTCACAATTTGTCCAACATCTCCCTTCATCTTACAAGCTCGTGAATTCTAAATGCAATTGTAGAATGAATGTGTAAAATTACCCCAATAACTCACATTATCATCTCAATACATTCTCAACTATTTTATCTCAATTTAATAAATTAAAATTTTAATTTCATTGATAAAGGTTTAAAAGTAAACTGTGACATAATCTAGCAACTTACTGGATATTTTTTACTACTAAAATATTTGAATGGTTCTTAAGAATCATTTTAACTATTAGATACAACTTTTTAGACGTAATTGACCATTTTATGGAAGAAACCTGTTAATTAATTAAGAATTTTGGAGCACGTTAGAGCCCAGAATATTACAACAGTTAAAACCTTTAACAACATTTTTGAACGAGGGGATTTTCATGGTTGAGAACAGGTTTTAATGAATGGTTGCTGATCTATCTTTTCTGCAGAAATATTATGTTAGGTTGGCTAAAGCTAAAGCCAAACACCAGCTAAAATATGACCTCAAATATAACTATATGTAAGTGTATACAGCTTGGAGTCTCTTAGCAGAGATTAGGGGTTGATTTGACTCTTCACCATATAACTTCAACTCCCTCACAAACAGACTTTCATAAGAAATAACAATTAAGTTTTAGTTAAGATTTGCATTTCAATTTTAGACATCATTTCAAATTCATATCACTGAATCACATAGAAGAATAGACTTCATCTACATTATATTCACTGAATCAAAAGTTGGATACACAATGTAAAATTGGTGAAAAACACAAAGTCTAATCTCACAAATTTTCTAGAGTTCACTTGCAGCATGAACATGAGGTTGAAAATGAATATTCTAAGAAACATTGTTGAGATGGTTTGACATGATAATGTTAATGGAATTCCAGCTAATTCCGGTTCATAAACACTGTATTGGATTGGATATATGGGGTTGTGTATTATTGAAAACCTTCTTTAGGCAACATTATTGCATAACAGCAAAAGCCTGGTTCAACATGACATTTTTTTACTATGACCACCTAATCAATGTCCAAATGTTACACCTAATAAATTTAATTGATGGTTTTGGATGCACTTTTAAAAGCATTTATAAAGGGATTTAAGTTTTATAGGACTGAGTTGGAAATATTGTTACTGTACCTAAAATCGAAAAACAATTTTAAATTTCATTATTTTTTATTATATTTGTTCTTATAAGGTCGGGTTCCTTTAGATAGACTATTTTGTCTTCTGTTTTCGGTCTTCACGACCTCCAGGTACGATGGTCTCTGCTTGGTTCTTCCTTTCGCCGAATGAGTGGGGGAATCTACAAAGGCACTCCGACGATCAAGTTAGTCATAGTACAATGTGCAAGTGAGTCTAGAGAAAAAAATGACCTCTGTCGCTTGACTTTCTCTGTTATTTATACCTTTTGAATGGACCTCAGCCGTCATGGACCTACTCGTGAGTCCAAAAGAGAGTCCAATCGTGTCTTGATCACCATTTACAACTAAACTGGTTTAATTATGGTTAATTGTGGATTTACAAACGGTGTTTGGATTAAGAAAGTCATTCGGCCTTCTCGACCATTCAACCATATCGACTTTCTCAGTTATCCTGTAGTACAATAGTCATCATACTCATACCCGGTTTATGTTGGTATAATTTTGTATTTTCATAATTTATTTTTAGGGAAGGGGTTGTTGTAGTAATTATTATTTGTACTAATTAGTTTGTTGAAACATCTAAAATTATGTTTGTATACGGTAGTACACATTGACATTATATTTACAAGATTTTCTTAACCTCAGAAGAGTAAGGAAAATGAAACATTACCAAACCTAAATTGTTTGCTTCGTAAGATATATAATATAAGTGTCCTTCACAAAATAAACCCCGACAATAAGAAAGATAATAACTAACTTACTTTCATTGTAAGAAGACAAAGAGAACCAAAATGACTCCGTCACTGTAGTGCTTGCATATCATTTCTTAAACATCTGTTTCCAAATTATTCAAACTTTCATGAATTTGGCTATACTGTGATTAACAATTATTGGTTCTTAAAAACATGTTGAAGGTCAAATGCACATTACATTTTCTTAAAAAAGGGGAAAAAATTATAAAAATAGTTCGCAGAGTTTTTTTCTTTTTTCTTTTTTAAATTTATTTATTTTTATAACTTTATTAGGAATAAAGTGATATTTTTCTTCAGATTGTTTTTTCTTTTATATACTTTTGACTACGAAGATGTATTTTCTAGATAAAATATGCAAGTGTAATCTGTTTTTTATTTCATATTTTATTTCCCTTTCTATTTTTTATTACTATTTAAATTTTATAATATTGATTTGATTATAATTTGTTTGAAAATTAATATTTTTTTTACTAACTTTTATCAATTAAATATTATATATATAATATATAATTAAACATTTTAATGCTATAGTTTTTTTTTAAATTATATATTTTTGATTTAGTGAATTTTTTTCTCTATATGCTATCAGTGATTTTTCCACATTCATTTCATTTCTTTGGACAGATGTGGTGAATTTTTTGAATTGATATAGGTCTTTCGTAACAAATTATGATTATCATAATATAGTTACGAATATTAGTAACAAATGAAACTAATGTAATCTTATTTTAAAAGAATAGTGTTTAATTTATCCCTTGAACACCTATAATATATAATTATGAAAATATTAATTTATTGTATGTATAATAATTAGATAAATTTTAAATTTTTTCTGGTTCTGTCCCTGTTCACTTGTACACTACTAATAGAATTAATGCTAGTTTTTAGATGATAAATTATAGTATGCAAAAATTGAGAGAGTATACACAAAAGTGCCACGATCTTATTTATGTGAAAGCTATGAACTATATGCAATGTGGCAAACGTATTAATAAAAAAAAAATGGTGCGTGCCATAAGAGTAAACTAAAATTTAGATTACTGTTAACAAAACTCTTTATGTATCTACCTCTATCAAACAAACCTGATATAATGTTTTAGGAAAGACATATTAAGTTGATTGTTTGTGAATTCTACAATGTAGACATTTTTTAATGAGTTTATCTATAAATACTTACAAATAAAAAGTTAAAATAAATAATAATAATTTTTTATTGCTTAAGATTATTTTATGCATAAGTTAGCTTATAGTAATTTTTTTTATATAATTTCTTTAAATTTTTGTTTTCAAATTATGTATAAGATAATTTTAGTTTACAAAAAAAATCATACATATGCTTCTATCTTGTATTTTTTTTATCAACAAAAAATAATAAATAAATATGAATCACTTAAGGAGTGACTCAATCTTTATATAGAACAGACAAAGAAAGAGGTAGGGTCACACACCCTTACCTATCCCAAACATCTAGCATATGCAACCTGCTATGTTCCAAAGAGAACAAAAACCAACACCTACATCCCTTACCCAAAAACAAAAAGCCAATGAAGTTCACTCTTAACATAAACTGAAGGGGATATATACACCAAAAAACATATAAAACCATCAGATTGAGGAGAACTTTAAAAGTCCCCTTTACATTTATCTCTACACATGAATTCACCACATACTCAATTATGCATAAGAACCCCTTTGTCATTTCTACACACCCCCCAAATTCTGGACAACCGAACATTCACATATGAAGGAAAAAACAACATGAAGTGTACCTTAGCATCATAGTGATTCGTCGACAAACAACAATCCAACCATGACAAACACAATTTCCAAATTCTCCATGCAACCTTACACATAAAAAAGATGTGACTCTCTTCCTCACCACACAAGCTACTTACCAAGATTACTCCTCGCCTCATCAAATTATCCTTTGTTGCTATACTATTTTGCAACACCCTCTAAGTTGTAACTTGTGGAAATGGGAGGGCCTTTACGTTCCAAAACCTCTAAAAAAAGGTCATATCTCCACCTCATACATCTTTCTTTAAAGAGTTATATGCAAATTTCACATTAAAACTCAGTTGTTCATCATCCCTCTAAAATCATTTATCCGCGTTCCCCCTTCTCAACTAACTTCTTTATTATTCAAAGGAATATTAATTAGTTCCAAACTAACTTGATTTTATCTTATATATAAGCTTTTATAAATGATGATATTAATGCATAAAATAAAATTTAAGTTTGATTTAATTGACATAGAAATTTCAATATAGTATTTTAATTATGTTTTTTTTTTTTGTGTTTCCTTATAAATGAAGTTCGAAGTTAATGTATAAAGTTTACATATCATCTAAAAATTTCTCTTTTACATATCACCAAACACACTTAGAAGAGTTGTAAGTCATCCTAAATATTCATCATAACGAAAATAAATTTGTACTTCAGATGATTTGCGTGCTCATTCGTGGAATAGTTAATGCAAAAGTATTTTCAATTAAAATTATGCGTGTAAGGAGACCAGGCAGCACATTACGTTCAAGAACATGATTTTTTGTTACATTCTCGTATATGTTAGAACACTACATTTGACATTTATCACCAATTCAAAGAAAAATATAGACAGAAAAGGTAACCTAAAAAATGTACACAACATTTCAAAAGTGGGTCATGTGTTCCTCCAAAAATGGCAAGCCCTACCTAATGATTTCCAACCTCAAATTTAGAGAGCATGTCAGGTAAACAACTTTGTATTACTAATTAATATTCTTTTAATTATCCAATTTATCTCTTAATTAATGGTTACATTATATTGCCTCTTATTCACGTAGAATTTAAAGACATGCATGGTGAATTAATTAATATTGATCTTTTTTAAAGAAAAAAAAAATGGGTGCATCTAATATTTTGACGCGTTAATAAAATTTACTCATAGTGTATATATTTTTAGAAACAATAGATAAAACACATAGCTCCATGCCCTTTATTTATTTGTATAAACAACTGTGAGAATCATTTTAAATAATGTCCCATGGGCATGGAAATTTTGGTGAATATATAATATTTGAGAAAGTTGGTATTGCAGATAGTGATTGTGGATTAATTTTTAATATTATTATGATTGTCGTTATTATTGATGGTGTTGGTAGGTTTCTCTCTCATGTATGATGTGTTTTCATTGTTTTGACCATTCTAAAGTCTTGAAAACTCCTTAGTGACCGACCATGCCATACCTGAATCAATTCATTGTGTTAGAGGTTCACCAAACACAGGGTACCCTTTTGGTTTATAAAATTATTCACCAACACCATTTTTTTTATCAACTCATACTCAGATTCAAACTCATATTTTTAGACCATGTGACTTTAGTCTTTATCTACAATATCAATTTTGATAAATACATGAGATAGAAAGAAATGGAAATAAAAAAGTCTTATTTAAATTCATATAAATAAGAAAAAATAGTTAAATTGATAATAAATACAAGATAATAAATTCATAATTTGTATTATTGAATTTAGACTATAACTAAATATTCATTTGTCATAATTTTTTTTATTTTGATTGGTGTTTAAATCATATCATGCGTATTCAATTGTTAAATTAAAACACCATGCTCTCAAGTCTAGATAAAAGCTTTTTTTGAAGCTCCTTAGGGATCAACGTAAAATGCAGGTAACAATGATTAAGACGGCCACAAGAATTTTAAGAATGAAGCATAATTAAAATTGGTGGACAAGACTATAGTGAAAAGAATCTAAATATAAAGTTTGAGTGATTAATGTAGAACACTAAATAACAACTGTTGTTCAAATCCTTGTTCTTTAATTGTATTTTGCAGATACCCAAGTTTCATACAAATTCTTTATCTTTGTTGAGAAACCCCTCTTTTTTTATGTTAGGAACCTTTAGGTTCACGAGGATAAATAGTTTCGATTTTGGTTCTTGAAGTATTTTTTTTTATATATATAATAGAGTTGGGTATCCTTCAAATAGTCTCATTTATTATATTTTTTATTATCGATAAAAAATACAAGATATTTTCATATTAACTAAATAAAATTAATTTTCATTCCATTGTTTATATGTATGAAAATTAAAACTACTAGTTTCAAAAGTGTAAAGTTTAATATGTGAAAATTGTAAAATGACCAAATAAATAATTAAACATAATATATGCATCAGAATAAATACTAGGATAACTAATTATAAAGAACTTAGAATATAGTAGTACATCAAGATAAAAAAAAAAAAATCAATTGAAAGAATAAACAATAGGAAGCTTGTGATGCAACAGATGAAAAAATTAAAAAATACAGAAGAAAAAAACAAACTTAAAGATTTGTTTTATTTTGGTTATAAACTACATGTCATCTATATCTATTTTTTTAAAGGGGCTTGAGATTTTCTTCACAGTATCAGAATACTGAATACAGTATTTGCTTTATAACTTGTTGAAATATTATTCAAAAAAAGGATCCAACATTATAGGACTAATTAATAACAAGTAAAAGTCTGCATACTATCCGCATAAGTAACCTCCGGAATGCGATTTTACACTCTCTCTCATAAATTTATATCACCCATAAATTATATCATTAAATATAACATTTTATTTTATTTTCTATTAACTATATATTATGTAATGGATTAAGTAAATTATTATTATACAAATTAATGTTAAAAAATTTCAAATATATCTATTGACTCAATTAACCCACAAATTTTATGAGATAGATGCAATTTATAAAAATAAAAAATTATTTAAATGCTTGAATGCGATTTTGTCTTTGTTTATGCCGCATTTAATGTTTCGTGGATGTTTGGTAATAAATGAAATACTTGTCTTAATGACTGTGAGACAATCGGTTTAAGGTTACTCATATTTGAAGGAATGTGTGTGCTGATAAGTTGATTAATTTAATATTTATTCATAGAGAATAATTTCATTGATATAATAGATTTCCTTCTAGTTTATTCTTAGAATTTTTTATGAATAGGTATAATCTATTTATGAATCGTTTTTGTTAACATATGAGTTTTGATATACTTCCCATATTTTTGTATTTTTTTTAATAATAATTTTTTTATATAATGATAGATGATTGTTGTTACTTGATATATCATTCTAACTGATATGTCAAATTACGTAATAATACTTAACATAAAAGTTTCTATATATCGAATGTTGAAAGGTTAATAAGTATAATAAACTATAACTAGAAAGAAAAATAAAATTTTCTTAAAATTTAAAATTATCTCAAAGTTATAAACTGTATTTCAACCGGTAATTGTTAACATATATATATATATATTATTATATGCATCCTCTACCCTTAATACATAATACTTTTTTAAAAGATACAAGTTTATTACTTTAAAAAGAAATAACAAATCAATCACAATAATTCTGATATTCATAAGAACATTAGATCAGACAATGTCATGAATACATTAATCATTTTTAAATTGTTGGTTGCTGATTGGGGAAGGGACAAAAAGTGGCAGAACGTGGGAGAAAACATTAAAATATAATGCTAATATTTTGACAAAGATTCGTCAATGCTTTTCTCAATGGAAATGGATACATGAACCATATATATATATATATATATATATATATATATATATATATATATATATATATATATATATATATATATCTATAATATATAAATATAATTTATATAAATAAATATATTTTTATTAA
>Ga0123342_1001317_pt1 | contig 41718 bp, 24 predicted proteins | sample Turbeawhitnodule_FD_89960 | JGI IMG/M metagenome (GOLD analysis project Ga0123342, IMG submission 89960) | Root nodule microbial communities of legume samples collected from Mexico - Turtle bean Mexico white nodule | ecosystem: Host-associated > Plants > Roots > Nodule | place: Mexico: Nepantla...
TATAAACACAACAACAAATTAAATAAAAACATAACTTCAAATAATTTCTTTAAATATTAAACATATATTATAAAATTAGAAAATAAATCACATTTTATATAAATAGAAAATTACTATTTTTTATATTAAAAAACCTAATCTAAAAAATACTACAACAACAAAAATATAACTTAATTAACCATAGAAAAGAAACTCATAAAAAATTATAATAAAAAATAAGGATAAAATAAAATAAAAAATGTTTAGTATTGGTGATGTCCATGATCAAACCCAAATAATATTCTCAGTGTTAATTAAATATAGTATATTATTTTCTTTAAACAAAACTAAATCCAACCACATTTAATAAAATATCTTATTAGAACGAAAAATAAGTATAACCTGATTTACTCTAATAACTAATATATAAATGGAAGATTTTATTTAACTATATTTTTTTTACACTGGTTTATCATTATTTACATAATTTATATTTTATAAAATAATAAACAAACTTAAAACTTTCTTAAAATTTATGATGATTGGTTTCTTCATTTTAAATCTTACATATATATATATATATTATTTTTTAAAACATTGTACAATAAATTTTTTTAAATACTAATACATTCAAATGAAACATTGTGCTGTGACACATTCAAATGAGGATAAATTTGGAAATAAGGGATGCTGACATGGTTTTTCCTCTACATCTATTCATTTTGAGAGAAGATGATATTTACTCTTCAGGTATATCCTCTTCCTCTCTTCCCCACACAATCATAGATCCAAATAGTTGATATCTCCTCACTTCTTTCCCTGTGACCAGTACATCCATAGAAGCAAATATGAGGTTATTGTGTTTGGAGTGAGAGATGAATTAAAGAAGAGAAAAATATGAATTTGAAGAAAAAAAAAAGTGAGAAGTGAAATTGTTCAGATTAAAATAAAATTAAAAGTGAATTTTTAATTGAATTAAAAGAGAAAGTGAAAAGTAAAAGAAAATAAAGAAAAAAATTTATGAAAGTTTACAGAAATTTACAGCAATGTGATTGATATTTTTTTATAATTGATAAAATTATAATTTTATTATTATAATTAAAATTAATTTAAAATAAAATATTATTAATTATTTTGAGTTGAGATTCGAGTATGATTAAAATATTATTTTTGTGATGAGTCTCTAAATTCTCAGTTGAAAAAATTATAAATTATTTGATATTGTAAATATATATAAAATTGTTAAAAATAAATTTTAATAAAATGAAATAAAATTTGAATATAGATAAATATAAAAAATTTAAATATATTCATTTAAAAATACGTATTAATTTTTAATATTTTCATCTAAAACTCCATATTAAAGTTACACAAATTATTTTATTAATAATTCCTTTTCCCCTTAGTTAAAATTACTGTTCAGTATGTTTTTATTATTGTTTTAATCATACATGTTTTTATATTAAAAAATATATAATATTATTTACTTTTAAAATTAAAATTCTAAAATTAAAAATAATATGAATTAAAAATTTATACACAAATATTATTTTCCAATTGTATAAATATATATATATAGGTGGGAGGACTGAATAGTGCATATTACATTGTGAGAATTAGTAATTGTCGTATGTATAATGCATATTATAGTGAGAAGACAAATCAGTTATTGTCATATGTATATGTTTCTTAGAAACAAACAAACTTATTCCACGTTTCATTTACTTAGCTGTTGAAGTAAATATTTGAAGAAAAACAACATGTTTTTTGCATCACACTTTTTTTTTCAAAATTTGAAAAAAATAATGTGTTAACTTTTATTTAATAAACATTTCATCACTTATTTTTTTTTTTATAAACAATGGTAACAAAAATAAAATGTTATAAGGAACAAAACAAAAGTAAAAACTTGTACCAAAGTGGAAAAAAGTATTGAAGATAAAAAAATAATTATAAAAGTTTATTGAGATAAAAAAAACAAAACAAAAATGTATAAGATCAAAATGAATATTTTTATTAAAGATCATGTCCAAATTTTTTAGATTTATAGGGTAAGAAAAAAGTTATTTAAGTGAAACATTTAACATCCCTAGCTAGCTGAGATGTCAATGTCATGAAATTTTTTATAAAAAATAAATAAATTTAATATTAAAAATTTATTTAATTTTATAATGTAAAGTAGATATTATAATTTGTGATGCTTCCAAGTTTTCTGAGCCATGTAAAACTGGGTCCTTTTCATCAGGGGATAATCGCTATCTTGTGTTGCCTTCACTTTCTCCCATTTTCTCCCATTTTTCAATTATCCCATCTTATCAAATTTGTTTTTTTTTCTTTGTCTTTTTTTATATTTTTTGATTCATCATTATACATGCGAAATAGCTAATAACTATGGGTTCAATAATCATGATTCTCCTTGAACTGTGATTTTTGAAGATTTCAGTAACAACACTCTGGTTGGTACTTTCTCCATGGCTGCTACTCCTTCTTCTACATACCCTTTCGGAGTTCCTTTACACTCCCTTGGCCGCAGAGTGGATTGCTCAACCTCCCTGTTCCCCCTCCACGTGGAACTCTCCACAATTTCTTTGTCACCTCGTTCTACTTCGAAGGTATGTTTCTCATTCTCAATATCTTGTTTCATGAATTGCAGAAGACACAATTCACCTGAATTTTGAATCCATGCCTGTTCTCAGAGTACTAGGATTTGTCTAATTAGTTATATTTGTTAACTCTTTTAACATGATGAAATGTTCCGTTGATTAATCAAATCTGGTTTCCAGAGGGAATTGAGATGCTACTGAACATAAGGAAAGAGGATCTAGACAGAATAAAGTTCGCACTGTTGATTGATGTCTGTTGTAGAAAAGTGATTGACTCTGGGAACTGGGAAGTTTCTGTACTTTGTAGTTCTATAAAAAGCACTTTTTGTGCAAATGGGATAGTTTGGGTGACTTGATATGATGTTTAGCATAAGGGGCATTGAGGTAATACTATGTTTGATTGCATTTGGAGGGGAAAAACAGCATGAAGAGGAAGGAAGCAGAGAGGAATGGAGGGGGCTAAAATCCCTCCTCACTTAGTTTAGCTCCCTTCTGAAAATGAGGAATTTGAAGGAGAGAATTTTTTTTACATTAATTAGCCTAAACAATCTTCAATTTAATAGTTTTATTTCATTAATGTAAGTATATAGTAGTAAATCCATTTATTTTCCCTCCCCTCCCCTATGCTTGTGAACGAAACAAGTTGCCACGCTTTCCATTATAAAATTACTCCTCTCCAACCAAACTATGAACTATTTTTCATAGTTAGACTCAATGGTCCTTTAATTCTCCTCATAACTGGGAATTTGGGATCACATGGACAATTTAATCTGGTGTGGAATTAAGTGGCTGGGGAATCAGTAGGTAGGAGTCATCAACTGCCAAATTGGCTTTGACATTGCGCTAAATGTACATCATTCTCAGGTGATAGATCAAAAGGACAATTCTATTTGTCATAGTTTTAAGAATCTTACTATTCATTATTCGAATCCTATGATTTGATATGATTCATATTACAAAATGAATCTCAAAAGAATTTGTATTGTACAATACATAAATGTCGATGCAATTATCATTGATATGAATCACATGATACAATCTCAAAATCCTTGATTTTTTTCTTTTTATTTTTCTTTGACCAGTTCCTATGAAAGAAATTTAAAAGTCATATAAGCTTAAATTTTTAAATAAGAAGTGAAAAGTATTACAGCAAAAATTTACATGTATTGTATTTAGTTACTGAAAGTGGGGCTGCGGATGCAGGGATTAGTTGATCGAGTGTGTGCACAGCTTGATAGTGATGACTACCACTGGGAGAAAGTTCCAACACCCATTCTTGATATGGTTGAAAACCCTCTTTACTTGAAGAACTTATCTCTTAAGGTTAACTGTAAGCTTGTTATCATTTTCATTTTGCTTTTACATTATTTGTTCTCACAGTCTTGAAGTATCTCATTCCCTAAATATTTGTCTTTGCAGGAACTGAATCAACTAGCAGTTGAAATTCGTTCAGATTTGTCTTCTATTATGTCAGCTACACAAATATCATCAAAAGCAAGTATGGCAGTGGTGGAGCTGACAGTTGCAATACATCATGTTTTCAATGCTCCAGTTGACAGAATATTGTGGGATGTTGGGGATCAAGTAAGATTTTAAATTATATGCAAAAAGAAAGTTCCCTTCTCGTTTTAAATTTTCCTCTCTCCTTTTGGGCGTGAAAGTTGAATGCAAATTGCGGATTGTTAAAATAATTGTTTCCTAGGAATTCATTTTGCAACAAAACAATGAATGACCTGGTTTGGATAATGTAACCATTTCATTATCTTTGTGCAGACATATGCACATAAGATTCTTACAGGAAGGCGATCTCTCATGACAACAATGAAAAGAAAGAACGGTCTCTCTGGTTTTACTTCCCTATTTGAGAGTGAATATGATGCATTTGGTGCAGGTCATGGATGCAACAGTATTTCCGCTGGACTTGGTAGTTTGTAAATTCTTTTCCCTTTTAATAATATCTGCTTCATCAAACACTATTCAGACTTTGTTCGTAAGCTTTTATTGTCATTCACTGGTCTGAGTAAATTTGTTTGGTTGATACATTGTACTTTTTCTGCATTTTCCATTTTATATGTTAAAATAAAATTTCTAAATGTGAAATTTAAATGACCTCAAAGTCATATGCATTTATTTTATCAGGCATGGCAGTTGCCCGGGATATTAAGGGCAGGCAAGAACGTGTAGTTGCAGTTATCAGCAATTGGACAACTATGGCTGGTCAGGCATATGAGGCAATGAGCAATGCAGGATACTTGGACTCAAATATGGTTGTGATTTTGAATGATAGTCGTCACTCTTTACTTCCAAAAATCGAGGAGGGCCCAAAGACATCTGTCAATGCCCTATCTAGTACCCTGAGCAAGCTCCAGTCCAGTAAATCTTTCCGAAGGTTTAGAGAAGCTGCCAAGGTATGCTTCTTTTCTTCATCCTCTGCAATAAAAGAATACTAGATAGCTTCAAATTAGTCTTCAGTATATGTTGTTGGCATGCAACGTCCACCTGGTAATGCCATGTCATTCAACTTGAAACGAGCCTACTAAAAGAAACATGTTTCAACGTTAAATAATTCATAACTTTAGTATAAAATGGATTTAATTAGTACATTAAGAGCAATGATATTATGTATCATATGGGACCTGTGGAAAATAGTGTGACAACTTAGATTTGCCTCCGTGTGCATTAAGAAAGATAAATAAATGTCCAAATATGCTTTCCACTCCCCCAAATCTGTGGTTGTATGTGCATCTTTCTATATTCATATATATATTTTTTTTTAGTTTTTTCCTTGTGTAGAATAAAGAGTGATATATCTAATAAGGTGTAATGATGGTCCTTCTTTTAGATCCCATTTTCACATCTCAATGCTTTGTGCTTCATACTCAAATTATGTTCAAGTAAGTGACAATTTGTCTGCTTTGTAACAGGGTGTTACAAAACGAATTGGTAGAGGTATGCATGAGTTGGCGGCTAAAGTTGATGAATATGCTCGTGGTATGGTAGGTCCCCTAGGTTCTACTCTTTTTGAGGAGCTTGGGTTGTACTACATAGGCCCAGTGGATGGACACAATATTGAGGATCTAATATGTGTTCTGCAAGAAGTTGCTTCCCTGGATTCAATGGGACCCGTCTTGGTACATGTGATAACTGATGAAAATCAGGGAGATGAAAACAATCAGAAAAGTGATATAACAAATAGGCAACAAGATGGTGGCATTTCTTGTGGTAACCTATGATAATTATATTGTGTTAATTGTTCCATTGCATGCTATTTCTAGTAAAATAGCTTAATAGTGTGTTTATACTACAGTTGTTTCTTTTTTTTGGTTTTCTACTTTTTCCTGTGGTTGTGTTCTTATTTCAAATGCTCAAGCCTTTCAAGAAAATAAAATGAATCTCTTTGTATACTGATTAGTTTATAGATAGATTCTATGCAGTAGCTTGAAGATAACTTGCTTATAAAGGATATCATACTGCATAAACAACAATAACAAATTAATGAACCTCATACAAGTGGAGTCGGACATGGATAATGGACACCATTAAACTCTACCAAAACTAAAATTTCAGTAAAATCATTTAGTTTTATATTTTTTCAGATGCTCTCACTGAATGTTTTCGTGGGTTGTCCTTTATCCCTTTAAATAGTATTCCCAAGCATTTTGACCTTATTTTGATACAAGTTGAAGCCAACACTGCATATATTTGGCTTCTTATGGCTTCTAGTATATAATTATTATTTAGGTGCACATTTATATCTTCTGAATGTCAGGAGATTATAGTTTAGGCTCTTTATTCGATTGACCTTCTCGTCATTTTGAAATTTTGATTGATATGTGATGTGGTCACATAATTATTATTGAGTAACTATGTTTACTTTTCAGATCCTTTTAAATATGATTCGTTAGATAATGTTGTTCGGCCTCAAACATATGGCGATTGCTTTGTGGAGACTTTGGTTGCAGAAGCAGAGAAAGACAAAGATATTGTGGTTGTTCGTGCTGGAATAGCGATGGAGTCATCCCTTGAATTGTTTCAGGGGAAATTTCCAGATAGGTTTTTTGACGTGGGAATGGCTGAGCAACATGCAGTCACCTTTGCTTCTGGTTTGGCATGCGGTGGATTGAAGCCATTTTGCATTATACCTTCTTCCTTTCTGCAAAGAGCCTATGATCAGGTTCAATCTTATATCAGCTTAAAGCCTTAAACTACCATGACAACCACTATTTATTGTTCATAGAATATTTGGATTTCTATGGGAATAGATTAGTTGTCGTTGATATAAATCTTTAAATTTAATGGAATTTAGTACTGTTGTCATTATTAATTTGCTGTTATTATGAAGTGAACGAATTTGGGAACAGCACTGCACATCTGGTATGTGCTTGGGGTGTCAAATTGTCGTCACGACTTTACTGAAAGTGACTGTACTGTAAAAAGTATGAACCTTCAGGAAGTCTGGTACTTGAGGATATCTGACCGTGTTAACAAAAGTATATAACAAAGAAAAGTAATTAGGTCTCACTATACCTTTTTGTAATTTTAATATGGGTCTACATGCATGAGAATGGATAGTTAGTTCGCATTGCATAATAATGTGATTTAATTTAAGCAATTATGATTTTAAACAAGTTACATATCACACATAGGTGGTACACGATGTTGATCAACAGAGAATTCCAGTGCGCTTTGTCATCACAAGTGCAGGATTGGTTGGTTCTGATGGTCCCCTCCAATGTGGAGCATTTGATATAACCTTTATGTCGTGCTTACCAAACATGATTGTCATGGCACCATCTGATGAGGTTGAACTCATGCACATGGTAGCTACTGCTACTCATATCAATAATCAACCAGTCTGCTTTCGGTATCCAAGGGGTGCCCTGGTTGGGAAAAGCTACACTGTAGGCGATGCAATCCCCATTAAGGTAATTAGGCGGCACTCTATTTTCTCGATACATTGTGAGTTATACTGAAACTTCGAATAGGGTAAACTGATTAACAAATCTAAGGAAGCGTTATTCATTTCTAACTTCCCCGAAGATTTGTCATAATATTTTTTAATATATCTTCCTTCTCTAAATTTGGGGTGGTTGTAATCTATTCATTCACAGATAGGGAGAGGAAGAGTTCTTGTTGAGGGTAAAGATGTTGCTTTCCTAGGATACGGATCGATGGTTCAGAACTGCCTAATGGCTCATTCACTCCTTGCAAAACTTGGCATTGAGGTGACTGTTGCTGATGCAAGGTTCTGCAAGCCCCTTGACATCAAACTTCTGAGGCAGCTTTGTAAACATCACTCTTTTCTAATCACTGTCGAGGAAGGATCTATTGGAGGATTTGGTTCCCATGTTGCCGAGTTTATTGCAGTTAATGGACTACTCGATGGAAGAATTAAGGTAATTGGGTCAAGCTTTGTATGTGGGAAGGCTATACTTCTATGGTTAATATTTTGGATTATGAATGTGCTATTCAATTGGCGTAAAGAATGGTTGAATGGTTGAATGGTCATACCAGTACATTTATCATTTTAGCACTAGAATATTTCTGTTGTGTTGTACGTGTAATTTGCGAAAGCTTGGCGTCCCTTTCATGCAGCAAATTGTTTATTTTAGTTTTATATCATTTTAAAGATGATCTAGTGATTTTATATTGTGTTTGGTGCATTTATAATCACACACAGCCTTGGCATAGCTTGTCTGCAAAGTATGACTAGATTTTTGTTTTTTGTGACCACAACTTTGTGATATGTTTTTTGTGTTCCAGTGGCGACCAATTGTCTTACCTGACAGATATATTGAGCATGCATCACCAAATGAACAGCTTGACGAAGCGGGGTTGAGTGGACACCACATTGCTGCCACGGCATTGAGTTTGCTAGGCCGTACACGGGAAGCTCTGCAGTTCATGTGTTCCTCCTGACTTCTTATTTGCTTCCTGTCTTGCCCTTTTTCAAATACCATGAATTCAACCTGGTTAGCTTCGTTTTGGAAGAGGAACCATGACACAGAACCTGTCAAGGGTGCCGTTTTTTTTGTAAATGATGTTAAATACTGAAAAGGTAATTAACAGCAGTTTTTATTTTTGGACGTCTAACAGTGTAAATTGTTGAGATCGTGAATTTTGGATGTATAGGTTTAGTTTGAAAGTGTAAGATAACGAATGTTATTGTGAGAAAAGTGTTGTGAATGTGCATTTTGGATGGAATAGTTTTAGATTTGTTAAACAAAACATTCCTCTGTCCTTATTTTTCTCTTAATAAAACTAAATGCATATATTCCTTTCCTTGCAGTATTATATATTAGGGGTATTATATATTAGGGGTGATAATGTTGGTTGGCTCTTCTTGGTGGTCTCCGAGAGTATATTTTTTTTTAAAAACTAAAATTTAACTATAAAAAGTTATTTTTATTCGTGAAAAAATAAAATTTCATTCTTGTTTTAGTTCATTCAATTAATATAAGAAATATAAAGATATTCAAGTATTAGAGTTGTTAGAAGGTTTATTAAAAATAATTAAAATTTTGTTTTCCATATACTTTCCTTATCTATGTATGTAAATGTAGAAGAGTATCTTATCAAAGTTTTATTACAAAATATTTTAATGAAATCTCTTCTTTATATTATTTTTTTATTAAAAAAATTTAAATGTAAAATTTTACTTAAAACTAAATCCACTCTTATTTTTAATATTAACTTCTTTAGATGAATAAAATAATTTTTTTATATACTAAATTTAATTTTTTTAAAATAAAATAAAGGTCGTAGTGCAATAATAATGTGAATAAGATATGATTATTTTTGTAAAAAAATAAAATATCTTTTTATTTATTTATGTGAATCAATGGGTCAACCTGTCCGTCCTGTTCTACTGTTAACCCACGTGGGGTGCGAGTTATGCGAGATAGGCCTAAGTGAGTCAGCATGCTAGATTAGTGAGTTTGTCCTATACTTTTAGTAGTAGGCCACGGCTTGTGACAAAAAAATATTAGAAGAGAATGAGAAATATTAATAAGAGTGATTATTTAATAAATTATAAACAATAAAATTAAATTTAGAAGTGCATTAAAATACTCTTTGGCTAAACCAAACCAAACACGGCATTCAAAGAATGAAAACCAAAATAAGAGACAAAGGAATGTGGAAGGTATGAACTGAATGTACCAAATTCCAACCAAAACACTAAAATCCAAATTAACCAAATAAAGCCAGCTGCAAACGCGCTTCGCCTTCACCCACTTTCCTTCTTCCAGCTCACACCCTCCACAATCAATCTCTTCCTAACCAACTCATTTTTCACCCTTTCACATTTATCTCATTAATAATCATTGTAATAGTTAATCATGCTCCATTAATAATTCCTTTTCTTCTCTTCAACTCAAAGTCATGCTTATTTTCTGGCCTCCTCAATTGCTTTATATACATGTCATTTTCATTGTCTAGCTTCTCCTAATTCCCCATTGCTCCAATTCTGCATCTTCATCTTTGAAGGAGTGAATATTGTTCAAGTTAGTGAGATGAGATCTAAAGAACTGTTGACAGGCTGATACCTTGTTCTTGGAATATGCGTTATTTATATTATTTCAATGGACCTACTTTATTTGGACGAATTAGTGAAGTAGATCGCACTTAGGAACATATTATTTAGTTCTTAATGGTGATTTAGCTTTGTTAACCTTGATTTGAGCGTTAATGGTTTGGATGTGTCGATTGGCCTGCACGAACGTGTGGGAGTCGGTCGACTCGGTTATGAGAACTAAGTTATGGTAATGAACGTTCGGTCCATACTAATACAAATACCATTTTACATTACTCTTCTTTCGCTCTCTTTGTTTCCTTGTTTAAATTCTCGTTACATTGTTCCTAAGTCTGATATTACGTAAATATTTGCATGTCATTGTCACTATCTAATTTCTCCTAATTTTTCATTGCTGCATTTAAGCATCTTCTGAGGATTGAGTTATACATTACTCTTCTTTCATCGCCTTCGTCTTTTTGTTTAAATTCACATTACATTGTTCCTAAGCCCGATTTTATGTAAATATTTACATGTTTAATCGAAATATTTTATTTTATAATATATTTATTTATTTATTTATCTTCACTTAAAATAATTTTAGATAATTTTTACTACAAGAAAGTTATGAAATAGAAACAAATTTTAGAGAAAAAAAATAATTAATTGCTATAATGACTAAATTAAAGATTATTTTGACTAAAAAAAATTTTGGTTTGTTAATTAGATACCAATTTCGAAACTATTTAAGAATAATAGAAACTAATTTAAAAATTAAAAATATTTTTAATCTCTAAAATATTTCTAATTTAGTCACTATAATAACTAATTATTTTTTTAAAATTATTTTATATTTCATGATTTTGTCATGTTTTGTCTTCAATCAAAATTTTGTAATTGAACATTTTTAAAATAGAAATATTTTACACTTAAAGTCAAATTACTGTGAGTGTATTTTGGAAAGTTTACTTTTTTAATTTCAATTGATTTTGTTTATAAAACAAGTTATGTTTGAACATTAGCTGAAATTTAGTAAAAGTATTATTTAAAATTGACTCTCATTATAATCTATTATAACAATAATATATCATATAATTCACTATCCATTATTAAAATAATCTAAGTTTTATAGTTGTCCCAAACTCATTCTCCATATTAAATTCTAATTGTGAAAATGTATACAATATTGTTTATATAAAATAATTGTCATTTTGTTTATCTCATTTTTATTATTCAATTATATGATTACTTTTTCTTGGTTATGCTTCTGACCACCGTCATGCCATATTGATGTGTTATTTGTTTCTGCCATATGATTTACGAAGCATGAAGAAAGACAAGTGACGATAAACATTTTACTTTTTGTCCTATAAACTAAACAAAATTATGTTGTTGGGGAGAAATCAAAATATTTATATCATATTACAACTCTTAATACTAAATTCATGAGATTGTATACAATTTTGGATGTTTTAAGCAAGTTTACTGAATAAACCTCATATTTTGTTAAAGTGAGACCACACCACACCAAAGCATGGATCCCTCAGAATTCCTAGGATGTTAAAACGGAATTCCCTTACATGGGACCACAAATCCCAATTTTCAGTTACTAATTTTTGCACACCCATTTGTCTCAGACCCTCTTCCCTCGCTGTAGTGATGTCCTCTCTCTTTTCTTCTTTGCTCCACACAGAGAAAATATTCCTAGAAACAGAAAGGGTCTCATCAGTGTACCGTTTCACCAACCAACATAAATTCATACATATTCCTCATATTTTCTTAGGGTCCCTCTGGATCCTCTTCGTTCTTCAACTGTCTCACTTTTCACCATTTCTCATTTTTCTCCTTAATGATCATTGTAATTGTTAATTGCGTTGCATTAATAATTCCTTTTCTTCTCTTCAAATCATGGTTTTCTTCTGGCCTCCCCAATCGCCTTATATACCTGCCCGTCTAGCTTCTCCTAATTCCCCATTGCTGCATTTCTGAGAAGTGAGCACCCTTTCACATTACTCTTCTTTCCTCGTCTTCATCTCCTTGTTTTCAACTCACGTTACATTGTTCTTGAGCCTGGTTTTATGTATATATTTACATGTTTAATTTATGTTCAAGAATCGATTTAGTTTTATAATGTGTTTATTTATTTTCACTTGAAACAATTTTAGATACTTTTTACCTTCAATCAAAACTCTGTAATCGATCATTTCTAGAATAGGAATATTTTACACATAAATCGTGTGACTATGAGTGCATTCATTAGCTGAAATTTAGTAAGAGAATCCTCTTCTGAAAAATAAGTAGTTTAAATTTGACCGTAATTATAATTTATTATAACAATCATCAATCGTATAATTCATTATCCATTACTGAAATAATCTAAATTTTATAGTTACCCATTGTGAAAATGTATGCAATGTTGTTAATATAAAATAATTGTCATTATGTTCATCCCATTTTTATTATTCAATTATATGATTTTTTTTCTTGATTATGCTTGTGACCACCGTCAAGTACTAGCATATCATCATCGATCATGCCATGTTGGTATGTTGTGTGTAAGCTTTGACTGGTCCTAGATTTCCTAGATTAGCATAAAACAATGAATGTGTTCCAAAGATTTCCTATATTTTAAAGTGTGGCTTTTGTGGTGTAGAGACGCGGCAACTCAAAAAATGCATCTTCATCACATGTATCAAACTATTGGCTGCGATTTCTTTAAGTGTCAATTTCGTCCTTTCTTTATTTGTTTTGCTGTGTCTTTGACTCCATTATCTATGTCTTATTCCCTCCTTTCTTCTTATTTAAATGCACGCTAATACACTTCGCCAACCAAAAAGTTCCTCACATTAGATCACACTTGCTTTCTTCAAATGCAATCAGTTTTGTAAAAGTTGTCAACTGGTATATCTAATCTGTGGTGTGCATAATTTGCTGCATCAGCTGTGAGAAACATGGTAGCACCATTTAAGGGAATAAGTGAAGATGTCAAGGAAAGAGCTGAATTCTATAAACAAGATTGGATTTGTACAATCTGTTCTGGGGCTAGGTAACTCTTGTCTCTCTTGGGTAACACATTGCATACTTGCTCTTTTCTTTTTCTTTCCTATATATAATGTCATATATTTAGCAACAAATTTTGATTCATGCTTCTTGAGCAGCATTTTGGCTCCAACTTTATACATATTCTTTGCTTCTGCTCTTCCTGTCATTGTTTTTGGACAGCAACTTCATAGGGATACAGGTAAAACAATCTCTTTCTATCAACACCCTCAAATCTTTGAAGTTCTGTAAGTGAGCTTACGTACGGTGTTTTTTAACAGATGAAATCTTGAGCGTGGTGGAAACAATGGCATCTACTGCTATTTGTGGAGTTATCCACTCAGTATTTGGTGGCCAACCTTTGTTGATTTTAGGAGTTGCTGAGCCCACTGTCATAATGTACGGTTACATGTACAGTATTTGCAAGAAAACGCCTGGACTGGGTAGGGAGCTCTCTCTGCCAGCTCTTAGTTGGTACGCCATTTTACATTATAATTCTGTTTCTGCTTTTCACATTTCCTGAATTGCATTTTGATTTCTCTAACTTCAATGCTCACCTGTGCTTCAGGGTTTGTATTTGGACAGGATTGTTGCTGATTCTGCTTGCAATTTTCAATGCTTGCTCAATTATCACAAGGTTTACAAGAATTGCTGGGGAGTTATTTGGCATGCTCATAACTGTTCTTTTCTTACAAGAGGCTATAAAGGTGTTGCTTTCTCTTCCTAGCAAAATAGATTGTAAATTTGGTACTGCATAACTCAACATGCCAGTTATTTAAGCCTTGAACCACAGGGATTGATAGGGGAGTTCAACCCAGTCAAGGAAAAAGATCCTTCTTCAGAGGAATTTCAATTCCAGTGGCTGTATACAAATGGATTACTTGCAACCGTTTTCTGTTTTGGATTACTTTTCACTGCCCTGAAAAGCAGAAGAGCAAGAGCCTGGCGATATGGAACAGGTAAATGAGGCATAATATCTTAAAGAGAGAGCTTGATTTACCATTTCAATTCTTTGTTTCTTATTCTGGCATCCAACGCAGCGTGGCTACGAGGATTTATAGCAGATTATGGGGTTCCATTGATGGTGGTGTTATGGACTGCACTATCTTATTTTGTACCTAAACAAGTTATAGATGGCGTTCCTAGAAGGCTTATTTCTCCTCTACCATGGGAACCTGAAGCTCTCCAACACTGGACAGTTGTGAAGGTACCCTTACATATTGAGTACAACTTTTTCCATCCAAAGTGCAATCTTTTGAAACAGAATTAGATCCGTTGCTTTGCAAAATACATTGGTTTTGTGTTTCTGTTGATTTTGTCCATCTGCTTTTAGGTTAGAGGTTGGTGTTCATCATTGTGAACAGAAAGCAGTGATCATTTGAATTTAGGCAAGTCTAAAACATGGATTTAACAGATACTGCAAAATGCAGGATATGGGGAAGGTACCCCTAGCTTATATATTTGCGGCAATTATTCCAGCTGTGATGATGGCAGGCTTATACTTTTTTGATCACAGTGTAGCTTCGCAGATGGCACAACAGAAAAAATTCAACCTTCAAAAGCCATCTGCCTACCACTATGATGTTTTCCTGCTTGGAGTAATGGTTTGTTAATTTGTCTCTAATAACCTTCTTGTGCTATTCCATTTCTATGTTGATAAAAGTTGCTGACACCTTTTTTGTCCTTAGACTCTGGTTTGTGGGATCCTTGGTCTTCCACCTTCAAATGGAGTCCTTCCACAGTCTCCCATGCACACAAAGAGTTTATCAGTTCTTAGGAGGAAGGTAAGGATCATGAATTGCATCAGGACTCTGCTTCTTATCTCTTAAATAAGTATGAATTGAAGTTATGAATTTGCATTTGCAGTTGATCCGAAAGAGGGTGGTGAAGAGTGCCAAGGAATGTATTAGGGAACATAAAACCAACTCTGAAGTGTACGGAAAGATGCAAGATGTCATTGTAGAAATGGATACAGACCCTACGGTATGCTCAGAATTTTTTCCACAACAAATCAAATTGAAACAAAAAAAAATTCTTAAGTAGAACCTTCACACTTTATAATTTTTTAAAATTCTTAAGTAGAACCTTCACACTTTATAATTTTTTAAAAATCTAGTTTTAATTTTAAACTTATGAAAAATAAAAGAAATATTATTTTGGATTGTGTAAATAAATATAAAGTGTTTAAATAAATATTATTTTATAATTTTTTATTATTATAATTAATTTTTTCAACATTAAAAAGAAGGAAAAAATTTCATTGATACTGTACACACAGTAAAAACATATACTTGACTACATTATAATAATATAATAATATCTAAAATTTAAAAATAAACTAAATATAATTAAAATATTATTTTATTGGTTTGTAAAGTGAATATTTTTTTACTGTGGTTAACATATCATTATTCTAAAAAGAATTGAAAGAAATTTTAAAGATTTTTTAAATAATACATTGGAAAGGTAAAATTATTTTAAAAAATTATTAAAAAAATTATTGCATGTTATAAATTTGATGATAAAAGTTGAAATAGTTAATAATGACTAAAGGATTAAAATTAAAATTTAACATTATAAAAATAACAAATTATTTATAATTCTCATGGAATAATTATTTAATATAAAATTTATTTTATACATTTATTAAATTATAATAATAAATTTATGTAATAATTTGAAAAAAATCATATAAACTATATATATATATATATTCTTAGTATTTAATAAAGAAAATTTTAATATAAATATAGTAATAATTAATTGAAATTTAATTTATTTGAGAGTTAAAGGTGTATGAAGATAAAATAATAAAACATAATTATTATTGAAATATAAATGTATCCTATATATATATGTATATGTATGGTATGAATCTTATTAAATTTTTTTATAAATTTATATTAATAATAATAATATAAAATTTTATATTTTTTCTATCTTTTATTGAATTTATGTTAAAAAAATATAATTTTTTTATTCTCAGTTATATTACAAAGTAAAAATAAAAATTATACTCATTTTTTTCTAAAATTTGTTTACATACATTACTTTTTTTTTGTTGATTCTCCCAAACCAAATTAAAATTAATCTCAGCACTTTTAATTAATTGTTTTAAATTATTTTTCTCTATTATAATTTTTATTTTTTATTTTAAAATTGTTCCTTTCCTTTTTGTTTAAATTGCAATAAAGAAGGAAAAACATGTTAGGATTGGGGTGTAGACTCAGAGATGTTTTTGGACATCAAAAACCACTTTACATAGTTGAAAACTTATTCCTAAAAGTGAATTCCAAACTTAGAGTAAACAGATCTACTAAAAAAGATAAAGTATGGGTTGACATGTAGAATGAGTGATAAGAATGTTATGAAATTGGTGCAGGTTAAAGAATTGGAGACTTTAAAACAAGCTGTGATGAAATCTGATAACAATGATGATGCAGCAGAGGAGAATTTTGATGAGAAACACATAGATGATTATCTACCAGTGAGGGTTAATGAGCAAAGAGTGACCAACCTTTTGCAGTCTGTCCTGGTGGGTGTATCAATCCTTGCCATGTCTGTAATCAAAAGGATACCAACCTCAGTTCTGTGGGGATATTTTGCTTACATGGCAATTGATAGTCTCCCTGGAAATCAGTTCTGGGAAAGGATATTGCTCCTCTTCATCACCCCAAGCCGCCGTTACAAGTAACTATACATTACACAATTTTCTATGCATAATATTTTCAAATTGCACCATTACATTTACATTTTCATCAAGCTTTTTTCATATACTGTAAGAAGCCAATGTGCTATTTTGTCATGGTTATTGTCTGTTTGGGCAGAATTTTGGAAGGTTCTCATGCCTCTTTTGTGGAGGTAGTACCATTCAAGACCATAGCTGCATTTACAGGCTTACAGTTAGCATATTTTTTGATATGTTATGGGGTGACTTGGATTCCTATTTTTGGAATACTGTTCCCGGTACCATTCTTCCTTCTCATAGTCATAAGAGAACGATTGCTTCCAAAGATGTTCAAGCGTAACCATCTCCAAGAACTAGATGCTTCTGGGTATGAGGAAATTGCTGGAACTCCACATAGTTATTTAATGGTACGGATGATCTTTATGCTTCTAATAATTATGACACATCATGTGTTTTGCAAAATTTTACTATATTCCAAGCTTTTTAGCTTAGGAACTGAAAATCTTTTTTATCAGGATAAGAAACCAGATACTCATAGTGAAGGAAGCTCAGAAGACTTCTACGATGCAGAGATATTAGACGAGATGACAACCAACAGGGGAGAGTTGAAAGTGATAACTATAAGCAATTTGCATGAAAGAAATCAGAGCTCCAGTGAAGACAGACACGTTTAGGATGCAGAAAGGGTTTGATATAATAGTGTTCCTCAAGATAATAATTTTGTTGTCTGTTAAGGTTGAATATGATCTTCTGTGGAACAAGAAAAGAAAGGATTCAATCGGTGAAAATTGAAAGAGGTGAAATGCAAAAGGAAAAGACAAGTGGATAAAAAATGCATTTGAACTTTGAAACGGGCTTTCAAAATTGGTGGGAAAACACTCTGAAATGTTGAGATCAAGGATAAATTCCCTCATAGATTGGCTACCAAGTTCACAGAAAACAAGAGTCAGTTTGGGAGGAGGAAAAAGAAAGGGAAAGCAAGGAAATAAGAAAACTCAATTATTAGAGTTATTTCATTTAGTTAAAACATAGATAGATGATGTCATTAGAACATTTTTTTAGCTTTTAGTTAACACCAATTCTTTGATAGGATACATCAGAGTTTGTGAGCAAATTTTTTTGTTTGTAGCATTCAACGACAACCAATGTAATGGAATCTGGTTTTTCTTAACAATGTATTTATTACAAAATTATAGAAGAATGATTCTTTTTAAACATTAGTTCCAGCTTTGGTTGTTGGATCACTTCTTTCCACAGTTTCAAAACATACACACTCCACAGTGTGCTCAATAAATAAATTAAATGAGGGTAACTCGGTTTTATTGCCAGAAATGGCTTTGAACATTAAAATTCGTTTTGAAGAAAAGGAAAAATAAAGGATACGCAGTCTGATTAAAACACAAACTACTCAGAATAGTCAGTTTGTTGAATTTAATGATAACCTTAATTTTTTTAAAGGGATAATTACCTGAGGTTACTAAATGATGATATGGCTATTAAATTCACAATTTGCTTATCAAATTAAACTTTTCCAATCTTATTTTTAGAACGTTAATCCACTTTGCCGTCTCTCTTATTGTTTATAGGAGTGGAAGAGCAGCATCTATTACAAGTGTAGAAAATTGTTGAAAAAGAAGAAGGAATATTACAAGTTAAAATATAACTTTTTTAATTTATTAAAATTTTATAATAATTTTTTATTTTTAATTATAATTTATATATATATATATAATTTTTTAAATATAATATAAAAAAATTATTTTAGCATATTAATCAAATCAAATTATAAGTTCTGTCGTTATTTTATTCTTTTTACCATTTTATCTTAAAAAGAAATTTGGCAATATTTTTACACGCAACCCACCATGTTGATATTAGTTAGTAAATGTTTCTACCAGTCTTCTCTAAACAAGATTAACGATTTCTTCAACTGTAAACGATGGAATGAAATAGTTGTAAAACATATTTTATCATCAAAGCAAATGTTTTTAAAAGGCAAAAAAATGCTATTTTTATTGTTTCTTCTCTTTTCACTGTAGACTAATATGAAATCAACTGAAGGGGTAGGAGTGGGAATAATTCTGCCAGTTACCAGTTACAAAAGCGTACTCTTAAAAGAAAACTATGAACCAAAAAACGATTGCACAACAATGGATATTCATGATAAAAGGAGAGGTTTAGGAATCATCGCTGGCAATAACAAGATGATCACCATCTCTTATAAGATTTATATGGTCTACTTCTGCTCCTTCTGTGGTCAAAATTTTGGTGGGAGATATAGCAAATTTACTGGCACCAATATCTAGCAGCTCTTCAAGGGACTTGGGCAACAAAACAAGTTTTCCAGCATGTTCACCTTTTTCAGGACAACTAATTATCACTCTGGGTAACTCTCTCTCATTTCTTCTAACACTTTTACTGTTTTCAGATTCCCTTGCCCTTCTCTCTGCCGTGTTCAATCAAAAAACACAATCAATCAATTTCGTAACCCAAGGGAAAAAGGACTTCATATTTTCTAACATGCTTGGATTTAAAGTATGGGTCTTCCTGGCAATTATTCTTAACATACCAATTAAAGATAAAAAAGAAAATGAAAGAGTCAATGATTTCCAATCAGACGGTATATGTACTTGGGCACTGTATTCTAATTTAATTAAATTATCATAATATTCAAATTGCTTACTGTTTTCTGGGCATCAGAGAAAAAGTTGTTCAGTTTAATATCATCTATTTGTTCTAAGATATACTTACCACGATTGGAAGTAGAGAGGATTCCGAAAAGGGAATTATGGAAAGAGCTGGAAGACCTTCTTCTCCCTTTACTATCTTGCCAAGTAAACTCTCTAGTAGATTGCAGGCTTTGGTAGGAAGAGGCAGACATGCTGAGATCTCTTTGAAACCTTCCAATACTGCTATCCTTTGTTATTGGAATAGCAGCTGGTTTTATGCTCTCCCCCGTGTCATCTATTACAGCGTGAATCTCTTCACTATCGTGTTTTTCTGTCAAAACTCTGGGAGTCTGCCCATTAGCATCAGGCATATCTATGACTGCTCCTTGGGCTAAAAGAAAGTTAATCATGTCACTGTTTGAGTCAACTACTGCAATATGGAGAGCAGTATCTCCATTTTTGTTGGGTTGTGACACAGCCACACCGCATTCAATAACTTCCTCGAGCAATTCTTTGTTATTTTGTTCAACAGCCCTGCATGCTAGATTGCCTTCATCGGCAGAAGTAAAAATTGCACCCTTTTCTCTTAGAAGTTTTATAACAGATTTATGATCACCCTTCCTTGCTTCCAGTAGTGGGACAATTCCATTAAAATCTGCACAAATAAAAGAATTTTGAGTTAGAGATATCACCGGTGCGAGCACATATACTCATGTAGAAAAGGTTTGATAATAACTTTTGAAAGGGTGTGTTTCATAAACTGACTAATTGGGTGCTAAAATTTTCAGTAATAAAAAATTAAGCATCGAATTCATATTAAAATAAAATAACTATACTGTGTGATAAGGAAATTTTTGGAATTTAAATAATGATGAGGCCATGATATGGAGACTACTTTCCTTTAACAAATGGAGTGAAAGGTATTGTTAGACTCTCTTTTAAGTCCAAGGCACTATAAACCTTCCCTTTTTCCCACTAACGTTGTGTTTTGATCTAACGAAAGAAAGAAAGAGGAAAAAGATTTGTACTCAAAATAAAAAGTCGAAACATGTAATCATTAAAAAACACAAATTTCAAGAAAAAAAAATTCTTTACACAAGAGTGAAAGTTTACACTATTATAACCTTCTTGATTATGCTGAAGATAAATATAATTGTTTATGCATGAGAAGATAATAACATATATATGAAGACAAAATTGCGTATGTTGTTATGCATAGTTGATGAGATGTTTTTTATTTTTATTTATTATAGTAAAATAAATAATAAATATCATATTATTAAAATAAAAAATAATTTCTTTTTCAATCTTATCAATCACATTTATTATAAATATTTTCCATTCAAATTCATTCACTTCTTAGAGACAACCTTACTTTCGGTTTTTCTTCTCCTCAATTCCTTCTAATTCCATTCTCACACTCGTCCATATAAAGCTCAAATGTTCCAAAGAGGGTCAAGAGTACCTTTGCTATTTGGATCAGCACCATACTCTAGAAGCAAACTTACGCACTGCTCACTGCCTTTGGAAGCTGCAATATGCTGTTACATCAGAAAGTAAAGTTGTCAGCGTCTAGTTTTGTGTCTATACTTAATACTTATGCTTGGATACAAACCAGTGCCGTCTTTCCTTTCTTATCTCCTTCATTTGGATCTAAACCCTTCTTTAGCAAACTCTCTAACAATCTATCATCATTTCTGATTGCTGCAAAGCACGGGCTAATGGGCATATCCATTTTACCCTGAACAATCTTGGCCACCGTTTCTGCCAAAATAACATGCCTCTCTGGATAACTTGATTCTTCCAAATTCTGTGCAACAAAAGTATAGCTAGCACGTCACAATGTATGAAGCAATGAAGAAAATGTTACACGGATACAAATTAAAATGTGTGTACAAAATATTATGTGAATGAATCTAAAACGTAACTAGCTAGCAAATAGACTCACTCCAAGAATAAAACACAAATCAGCCATTGAGCATATACTTTTTAGCTTATAAATACCTGGAGAAAATTGTTCATGACTATTCCCCCATTTCCAACATTTGAATTAACTAGATTTAGAAATACAGTACGGCTCATACGCAAAATTTGGCTCAATCGTTTTGTTCGAACTGTAAATATCTGTGGCCTATAGCATAGAACTCCAATTTCTCCAACTATATCTCCACTTACAGCCTCACCAACGACCTGCAATTATCGCAAACCACACGCTTTGTTAGTCATAAAGACAACTCTTCACATTGGCAGGAATGATTCATGAAAGCGTTAATGAGACCAAACTCGCCTGTTCTATTCCATTCCTTTTAATGACGAGTTCCTGACAGCCAGAGAAGTAAATGAAAGTTCAGTTTCTCCTTGGATTGGAGAAAAGAAATTTGAGAGTAGTACACGTTTCATATGCAATAAACGGAAAATTAAACAAAACACTTAATTTCCTCATTTGCATTATCTTACACTCCTCCTACTTTAAATCATGCAATTCAGTTTTTAGGGTCGTGGTCTTTGGTTTTTGCTTAAAAGTACGTCAAAATTTGGTTTTTAATAAAAAATAAATCTGAAGCAAACATAAAATTGGTTGGAATATAAACGGTAAATCAAATTAAACCAAATCAATCTCTCCAGTGTAGTTTGGATTGGTTTTAAGATTTTATTGTATAATTCTTTATTAATATAAGTCTTTGGTGTTATCTTTTTGGTCTATTACTATGTTATAATATTTTATTATATTTAGATATTTGTTCTATCATTGTACGTAACATTAAATAATTTTGCATACGCATGTTAAAACCTATAATAAAAAAATGTGGTTGTGTTATATTGTGAGATAAATGAATATAATGGATAACTCATAGGATGTATTTTTCGTGTTTTATTTTGCTTTAGAACTTTTTCTTTTCAAGACTAATAATATAACATTTAGAGTCGAAGATAATTCTTCTCCTACCTCATTCATGTATTAAAATAATTAAGCTAAACATATTACATTTTCATCTAGAGACATATCTTCCATATGAATGAAATAATTGGTAATACAGTACTATTTAATAACTAATTTAAGCTCAATTCACTTTATTAATCCTAGAACATCAAATTGTAAACTGAATTGAATCGCTACGCTATGAAACAAAAAAAAGTCAAAATTAATCCAAAAATATTTGATTTTAACAGTCTGTTATCAACTTTTTGGATTAGTTTTCAATTGTGTTTTTCGATTGTGAATAACCTTTCCATATTCTAGTTACCACTAAGAAGATATATTAAGTGAATGAAAATTGGAGTATAATTATATTATAGGTACCATTAAGATGATATATTAAGTGAATGGAAATTGGAGTATAGTTTCTTACTGCGGCACCATTAACAAATATATAAATGTCTGTGGGCGCTTCATTCCGCAAAATTACTTCTTCCTTTGGAGGAAAATACTCAACCCTCATCTCCGAGACCTTCAAATTTTCAATTTCAACCATTCAAAACATACACATAAACCATTGTTATCAATTAACAATATACAAGGACTATCAGGAAGCAGACATACAACTTAGCTATTCTTGGAAATAGTATCAACTAGATGAATTTATTTCAAATTAAACGTGAAAGGTTAATTAATTAGTAAACAAGTGAAAAAGAATCTATGTTTACACTAAAAAGCTTCAAACTGTCAAGTTTTGAGTACCATGGTCACAGAATTATACATCAAGGCGAAAATAGGAATATTACCAGTTGAAAGAGTAGGTCAGATGAAACCCCATGAAACAAGTACACTTTCTCAAGAAGTGAGGTGAATAGGTAGTCTGAGATGCTAGATCGAATAGCCTTTGGAAGTGAATCAATAATTTCTTGTTGTTGCAGTCCTTCTAAATCTGTTCTGTACTTCATAAACAAATGAGCAAGCATTTGTTCTTGCAAGCGGATAGGTAACTGATTCCGGTGGGCAAAATCTGTGACAGCTTGCAGGTTGTCTCTCTGACATGCCACAAAACAGACACCAAAAAACAACATAAGAATATTGATGGACACCGAGAAATGAAAGACCATTATTATATTTTAGAACCCCTAAATATTTTTATAATTTTTTAGTTTTAAATCATTAACAATTCTATTAGGGATGCTCCCCTCCCATTTTTCAAATACAAACATTGACTTTCCAAAGAGCACTCCAACAAATTGAAGACAAGAAACAATGTTTGAGATTTAATTGATAACAACTCACATATGTTCTAGTTCTGCTTGTCCCTTGAACAATTAAGTTTGTCATGTTTCCTATTAGATAAGCCGTTAGTCCCAGGTTAAACATCATATAAAATATGTCAAACACCATCTCCTTGGTATTTACGGGATGCAGGTCACCATAACCAACTGTTGTAAGAGTCGTTATTGACCAGTAGATTGATGTTACGTAGCGATTGTAAATACTCTTTTGAGTGTTCTCAGAGACCATGCTTAGCCATGTTGATTTTGGATCACGATTTAGAGCTATAAAATAGAAAAGGCAGGCAGCAAAATGCATTGAAAATAGTGTTACCTAGAAAAAGGCAAAGTTATAAGTTAGGTTACTCAAACTCATTGTCACCCATCTAAAGAGAAAGAAATTAAGACAGTGAATTTAATTTTGACATTGTATAATTCATGATTGATTCAGTGTAAAAGTACTCTATCAGTCTATTTCAAAATAAATCCTTTAATAAAGGACATACTTACACATACAAGCTTGCAAGAGCGTATCCAAAAGTAGTTATAATTTCTGTCCTTTTCTAATCTGATACAGAAAAGGGAAGGAATGTCATAATAATAAGTTTTTACGTAAGACCCAATAAAAAAATGTCCTGTCCCAACTCAAGCCTATGAGTTTAACATCTTGTATTTAATTAAACTTCCATGTAAGTAGTCACTTATGAATTCAATGTGAATAAATATTTGAAACTTAAGTAAATATATATGAATTGTCCACCAACTAGCATAACTGTCACATTCGATGGAATTTTTTTTCTCTGACTGGATGGAAACATTTTACACTGTGAGTACATGAACAAATTTCTCGAATTGTTAAGCCAAAATACAATACAAAAGCAAAGCAGGACAATTACCTTGCAAACATGGCACTAACTCTTCGGAGACGCCAAAGACGTAGCATATTGAAATAGCCATATGTCTGAAGAGGATCGGGCAACACAGTGCCGGCAAATTCAGAAGGGATCGTGGAGATGACATCGAAGGCAAACCATGTTGTGACGTATTTGTAGCAAATGAACAACGGGCGGTCCTCGAGCAAATATGTCTCCTTGTCCAGGTAGGCAACAAAGAAGGTGAGAACAATGTCAATGGCAAAAAGACCGTTCACCACGTTGTCCGTGATAGAAAGGGAATCCGTTGGTTCATTAAGAAACCCAAACTCAAAGGGACTAACAAATGCAGTGTAAAAAACTAAGATCACCAGCAACGCGTCCCAAAATCTGCATCACCCCGATTATACATAAAAGAACCATCAGTTCCGTGCCAATCAATTATTATCAATTAAGTAGCCTCATAGCTAAAAATGTGACAATAACTACAACCTGAAATGCAAAACATGATATCGGAAGTGATACTAATGAAAATAGCAGAACTACTCCGTTAGCTAAATTTTATTTTTCATTAATAATTCTAGAATTTGAGCATACTTAAAGAAAACGAAACATGCATTAAATTCCCAAATCAAGCTTGTATACATTTTTTTGTTTGGTATACCTGTAATAAGGGTTGTAGGGCGAGACGATGAATGGCCGTATCCTGCGGTTCGGCCCGGTGCTGCCGGCTGCGGCGCCTAGAGAAGGAAGCGGAACGCCGCTGAGGATGCTTTGTCTTCCATCTTGGGACCACGGATCAATCTGCATGCGTCTATCGTGTTTCCGTACCCATAACATTGCAAACATATCCTTCACATGCTTCGCTGTTAATTTATCCATTGATCTTAATTTCTTCTCACACTTTCTCGCTCACAGAGAAACCTCAATTTCCTTTTGCGTGCGAAACTTGAAACGTTTCTTCGAAACTAGGCTTCTTCTTCATACACGCTCGTGTTTGGGGCCGCAAGATTAAGAGTGGAGCAGATATACAGTTACAGGTAACAAGCGCGCATTGCTTCTTCTCTGCAGAATCCATCGATGCAACTTTTCTTAAAACCCAAAACGAATGGAGTTAATTGCAGATTATGCATATATGTGTACAGACACACACATGTACGTATAACTAACTAAAGTAGAAGAAATCACAGATGTACGTATAATATAACTAACTAAAGTGGAAGGAATCACGTATCTTTTGTGTAACTGCTTCGCACCCAACCCACATTAAACACGTGATCTATGCAAGCATTCCGTGCTGGCTACTTTTACTTATAACACGTGTTTCATCTTTAACTATCTTCTCAATTTACATCTCCAGAAAATTAGGTTTGGGGAAAATATCCATACAATGATTCAAATTCAAATAATCTTATTAGAATTCAAATTTATATGTTTTTAAAATAAAAAAATTGTTTCAGTATTTATAAATTGATTTCATATTAGTTTTTCAATTATTTTTTATCAGTAATTTTAAATATAAACTAATTTAAAGGAAAAAAAATAACGAATATGTTTAACAATCATTAAATTTGATTCAATGTAATAAGAGGTAATATGATAAAAAATAATAATTATGTGAAATATTTTTATAATATATAATTTAATATGGTATATTAATTCTTAATGTATATTTGAAACTATATATAAAATTTTATTAATTTAAGAAATGTAATATTTCATCTAATTCAACATACTAATTATTCATAATACAAAAATAAAAATTATTAATAAAACTATGTATAAATATTTTAACTAGTCTCTTCACTTTTTACTTTTTAAATAGATGTCTGCGAATAATTCTAAGCTTCAATATAATATATTATAACTTATAACACTTCAATAATCAGTAGAAATATAATATAATATTTTATTTGATCGTTGACAACTATAAGTTAACGTTGTAGTTTACCAATTGAAACTTAATATAAATATTAAATATCATCTTTAAATTTGAATTCTCTTTATATTTTTTATATAAAAATAAGAGGAATACTCAACTTAAATTGTTGTTGTCACGTATAGTGAATTTTATGATATAGTTCATAAGACATATATTCTAATTAATGTTTTTTATATTTCATGAAATTAAAGTTAATTGTATTTTATATTAATCTCTAGATGTTTTTTCACCGAAAATTGACGTAAGATTTTAGAGGTGGAAAAAAATTGTAAGTCAAAATCTTTAATACTAGAAAAAGAGAATTGAAATTCCTCAAGATTTTCTAAGACAAAGTCCTTGCTGAATAGATCATTTATGACGTATTAAAGTAGTTATTATCCTTATTTTATATATTAAGAGCATTGGTTATGCCTAATTATTGAATGTATCATTCTATTATTTTGGGTAAATACAAAATGTATAATATTGATTTTACGTAATTACTTTTATTTCATATATTGTTTATATGATGAAAAAATTAAATATTTTTTGTGTAATAATTTTCTTATAAACCCTAAACATGAATACAACATTTATTCATGGTGTTATCAATCATAAATAAAAGTAAAAATGTAAAATGTATGATGATATCTTGAATAAACAATACAATTTGTCATATTCTTTTATGAGAGTAGATGATGATAAAAAAGATGACAAATATTATATTTGTTAAATTACAAAAGTTGTTTATTTAATTCTAAACAACTAATAGACTATATGATTTAACATGAATAAACATATTGCTTTGGAAGTGTGTATACAAAAATACTCTATCATTGACACTTGATTATACACTAATTTAGGAAGTTAACTTTTACACTTATCTGAATTATTAAAGTGTCATTCAATAGACCTATACATTTTTTTACATAAATGGACATGTTTTCATAGAAGAAATATATACCATGATAATTATGAACAAATAGAACTTTGTAGAGTAACTTTATAATATAAAAATATATTTATCACGACAATGTTCTTAATTTTAAAGTATGCAGTTGTCTTGATTTTTTTTTCCATATATATATATATGATTCGTATAGTATTAAAACTCAAAAAAGTAGTGACCAAAGACTAATATGTGCTCACGGGATATGAATATTGCTCGCTAATTAAACTTCCTTGTCACATTCAATCCGAGCTTATGTTGACAAAGTCAATGGGTATACTAATCCAACCAGGAACAAAATTCATGCATGGTCTCGTTCCTTTTTTTCTTTGATTATATTCATCATCGAAAAATATATTTATATTAAAATAAAAAATAATAATTATTATGAAAGTTGAATGACTATTTTGTAGAGGATTCAAAATTTAAAACGGTTGTGATTTTTTTTATAAAAACTTTGATATGTTAAATATCACGGTACAACTTACATTTCAGTTAGGTTGACACTTCAAGTAACAACAATAATTTGTCATCACATGAAAAAAAATATTATTTAAAAAAAATACAAAAATATGGGAGACTAGACTAAAACTCGTATGTTAACAAAAACGATACATATGTAGACTATACTTATTCATAAAGAATTCTAAGAACATACTAGATGAAAGTTTATTATACCAATGAAATTATTCTTTATGAAGAAATCCTAAATTAGCCAATTTGTCAACACACACATTCCCTTCACAAAAAATATGACTAACCATAAACTTGATTCTCACACAGTAATTAAGATAAATATTTCATCGATTACGAAACATCCACAAAACATTAGTCCTAGCAGTAAACGCAACACAAACCAAGGCAGAATCACATTCAAATCAGACATTAGTAAGCCTCATCTTTTGAGCTTCCTCCATAACATGTATAATTCTATAAAACTCAGCAATAGCAGTCTGAACTTCAAGAAACACAGAGAAAGCACTAATAAACTTCATCATACTTCCACGAAAAATACCTCCATAAGTAGCAAAACCAAGATACCTCCTAGCAGTCCCATCAGTATTAATGTTAACCCAACATGGTGAAGGAAAATCCCATCTAACAGAAAGAGGACGAAGAATTTTACCACTACAAGTGTTAATACCAAAAAACGTAAGCACTTTGAATTCCAACATATCATTCTTCATTGAAACTTTTGATGAATTTCTCACTATACAAGTTAAATATTTAATTACCGAAATAGCCCTAGAAACCTCAATCTTATCTTGAAATCTAGCATAATTCCTCATACACCATATCATCCAAATAGAAAATTTTATCATTGCAAGCTTAATTAATTTAACCAAGAGATTACCATCACTCTTAATAAAAGAAATAAGATCATTCTTATTAGAAAAATGAGAAGTAAGAAAAATGTTGAACTCAACTCCAAATATGCAAAGCATTAGAACATTCAAAAAATACAAGTTTAATATATTTCTCATGCTTTTCACAAAACGTACACATAGAACATGTATGCAAACCTTTATTCTGAATATGTTGATCTATAAGAAGCCGACCATGAAAAACTTTACAGAGTACTAGAGTAGAGTTTTGGAAGGCGGAATAGATGAAGACCAAATGAATTTACCCCAACCACAGGGAACTCCTGGTTCCAAGAAAAAAGTCATAGTCGATTTAAGAGTGAAACGATCAGACTCATCTAAAATCCAATTAGGAATATCGTGTTCCTCCCTAACCATGATATGATTAAAAAATGCGGCATTTGCTGTAAAGATAAGGGAATATTCCAATCATAACCTATCCAAAACTAAGAGACTGTATCCAGAATGCTAGCACCATTAAATAATTCTGCAATATTTGTTAAAAAAGTAGTAAAACACCATTTATCATTCCATAAATTAATAAAAAAACTTGTACCTACAGTTCAAGAAGTATAATCAAGTATAGTAGAGTAAAACTTCTTAATTACACGCCAAAGAGATGAGAATCTATAAACCATTCTAAACTCGTATTTTGATTTAAGAACCATGGTTTTCAAGAGCAAAGACCAAGACATGTTGCTATAAGCAAAGTTCCAAGCAAGCTTAATAAAATATGCATTATTTTAATAACTAAGATTAATAATCTTCAAACCTTCATTTTCAAGAGGAGAACAAATAGTTTCCCAATTCACGGTAACTGTGCCTTCTTACAAAATATCACCAACCCAAATAAAATTTCGACACAATTGCTCAAATTGGCTAAGAAGTGAAATAGGTCATTTATATATATTAAAGCTATAAGCTAGAAATCCAGTAATCACTGTATTGACCAACTGAATTCAACCCATCATGCCAAGAGATTTACCTTTCAAAGATGCTAGCTTCAATTTGACTTTGTCAACCAAAGGTTGAAGAAATTGTCACTTTGGAGCACTAACAAAGATAGGCACTCCTAAATAATTGAAAGACAAACAACCATGACTATAAGAAAGAATACGTTGAATTTGTTAGTCTTAAACATGACTTTACTTTATCGACTTCATTTTACTGACTTTACATAAAGTTGTAATAGCAGTGCATTTTAATGAAGTCGTAGATCAGATGTGCGAATTCAGCCTTTATTAATTTGTCTAACGATTCAACAAATGTTAATTAAAATCATATGCTTGCAATACGATTTATGCACGAGTATTTTGGATTGTGATTTAGTTTGAAGTCGTTTGTTGTTTACACGATTTATTTGAAATTTTTTTCTACCCATCAAAAGTCGTTAGCATAGAATATGATGTCTGTTAAATTATAGACCTAGATGATACATTTGCTAACATCTAAAAACACATTAGTTATGGATTTAATCATTTAAAACAAAGGTCTTAATTAATATTGGTCCACCACAAATCTTTCAATCTTTTATGTTTTAGCGGATTTCTAAAATTTTGGATGCTAATCTATACTTTTTTTTTTTTATAAAAAATTTTAACCAAGTGTGCTTTTAATTATTGAATTTAATAATTTTTAGGATTGTCAACAACATGTGTTATACCAATAAAAAAGTATGATGAAAAGTCAAACTTATTGTAATATATGGAGGCAAAACTCTTTTTTCTTTTAAAGTCTTTTACCACAATTATATGTCTCATTTTCAATTTTTTCATGAAGTAAATAATATGCAAGTCAAATAGATTAAATATACCTAAAACAAATTTAATTGTGGTTAATCTAATATTCTTATAGAATATCTCAACTCTGAGAAATTCATTGTGGAGTAAGGAATCCCACATTGAGTTAGGATGAATAAGATCAATGGTATATAAAGATAAAGACTCACAAATTAATTGTCTTCAAAGTTTTGGGTTGAAGGTGGTGTCAAATATGTTATACATGAGTTGATTCATGACTTAAAACTTATTAGATCCACAACTCTCAAGTTAAAGTTAAGTAACAAGTCTCCCAAAGTATGTCTATTCAAGGAACCCAACATCATTAAAGTCTATACTTTCTTTTTTAACATATTCATTCACCCTTAATTTTGTTTCAATATATCTCCACTTGATTATTTTTATTTTATTTAATCTTAATATAATCATTTCCTCACAATAACTTTGTTATTTTCTAAATGTTCAATAATATCTTATTTATATGAAAAAACTCCAAATTTTCTTATTGTTATTATTTATAAAATGCATTTGAATGAATCATATTCTTTTGAAAGACTAAAACTTTCAATTTTCATTTAAAAGAATTTTCTTCATATCTTTTATCATATTTTGTGAGGACTCATTATGAATGTCAACATGATTTATTTTAATATTTGTATTATCGTTGAGTTTATTCATTCTTTAATTTGTGTCTCATATTTTAAATGTGTTTCAAAATTCATAAATTTTAAGAATTTATTAAATAAGAAAGGTAAGATCTTAAGGTAAATAATTTATTTGAATTTATTCTTATAACGAGGATGAATGAGTTTTGAAGGTTTTTAAATAGTTTAAAAATATATATTCAGACAATGTTTAGGTTTTTGAAATGGCTTCATACATTACTAATGGTATATAACTTAGCGCGATATTGAAATATGTAATAGTAACATTTTTAGTTGAATTGGTATAATGATAACCTAATATATTTTTATTCTGATTATTAATATGTTTTATTTATTATTTATAGTATAAAATTTAATGTTTTTATGGTTACTTTTACTTTTTAAATATAGTTTAGGGTTATTATATATGGTTATGAATAATCATATTTTCTAATATAATTGATTGATCATGCTTTTTAACACAGCTGATTGTTACTCGTATATGTGGCTGTCAATGCCTTTTTAATAACTGATGCTTTATTTTTTCAATATATATTATAAGTCATTAAAAAAATAACCTAAGACGCTACACACCTTTTTTTTTACGAAAAAACAGATTAAAAATACTTTATATAAGGAATTCTATATTGAAATAAACATGTGATTTGCAAATTATTGATGGGAAATCAATAATAACTCAACAAGAGCAACACGCAGGGATAATAATTTATCCAACTTGTAAGAATATGTGAGTAACAATAACAAATAATAACAAAAACAAAAACATAAGGAAGACACAAAAATTGTGGAAAACCTTATCAATGTGAGAAGTAAAAACTACGGGCATGAATCAATCAATCAAGTTCCACTATGATCAAAATTAGGATATAGGAGAGTCTCAAATCATAACACAATTCGTATTCAAAATAATCAGTCAAATAGCAAGACAACATAGATGAAATAGAGAACAATAAACCAGAAAATTCACCAAACTGCAACTACTTTACATGGCTTATAAGTCACTGTTCCGGAAAACTGTGAACAAAGTGTCAACGGCGACTAGAAGTTGTTGGAATAATCTTCCTCTCTCTTCACTCTTTTCTCCTTTCCTTTTCTCTCTTTGTCTCTACTGACGGCTCTCACTATGTTCAAGAAAAAACCCTAAAAGTGATTAATATTGGACTACTGCTCAAACAACTTCTCAAAGATCCTAACGGGTCAAATTGAAGTACCACGTATGAACCTGTTGACAAAATTTCAGCCTGATTACGAAGCCGGTGATCCGAAAACTTTCGTCCTAAAAAAATGCTAAAAGTGCTGCTGCAGTGTGAGACAATTTTCTTCCTACTCAAACAACTTCTCAAAGATCCGAATGATCGGATTAAAGTACCACAAGGTATGAACCTGTTGACAAAATTTCAATCCGATCCAACGTGAACAAAGGGTGTCAATCGGAAGTTGTTGGACGAAACTTCCTCTCTTTACTTTTTTTCTCCTTTCCTTTTCTCTCTCTATTGACGGCGACTCGCACTCTATTCAGAATTTTTTTTTAAAGATGATTAATATTGAACGGGACCTCCATATAAAAAGTGAGACCAACCCAACAATAAAAATCAATTACATAAAAAACTAAATCAATTATAAAGAAAATCAAAACAATTACATAAAGAAAATCAATTATAAAGACTAAATCAGTATATATATACACTCAAAACAATAAAAATACAAATTTAAATTCTAGGTTATAACTTTTGTCTTCCCTGTAAGAGAAACAAAAATCCACGATCATGCATTCACAAATTGGAATATCAAAATTGTAAACGTGACAAATTTAATTATAGTTGATTTATTTACCTGAATTAAACAGATTTAGATGGCACTTTTATCTGTAGTTAACTTTTTTATATCGCAATAAAGTATAAAGAAGAAGAATGAGAATGTGATTAATCTTAATATATATATATATATTTAAAAAAATCGTTTGTAAAAATCAGATGTAAAATTATAGCATTAGGTAAAATTGGGCAAGGGTTGGATAGGCAGTGACAGTAAGTACAATAACGAGCAAAAACAGATGTCGGGTTGGTGGTTTGAAATTTGAAATTGAGATTGAATCTGTCATTTAATCCAAGGGTGGAGAATGCTGCGTCATGTTGACGCTGGAAGAGACGCTCTCACATCTACCTATAAATAAACTTGAAAACCCTTTCTCTATAAAACCCTCGCTCCTTCCTTCATTCTCGAACCCTTTCTCCTCACCGCCTCAAAACGACACAGTTCTACTTTTCACACCAACACACTCTCCTTCATGGTACGCTCTTTCTTTACCAAATCACTTGTTTTTTCAATTCTTCTTGTAGCTTTTCATTCCAATTGGATCTTTCATTTCTAGGCTTTGCCCAATCAGCAAACCGTGGATTACCCAAGTTTCAAACTCGTAATCGTCGGTGACGGTGGCACTGGTCAGTTTTTCTTCTTTTTTTCTCGCTTTTATTTTCTCCGATTACCCTTTTTTTCAGTTATTAAAAGATGTTCTGTTGTAGCGATCTAGGCCATACCTTGGCATATGACCTTATTTGTGACAAAATTTGCAGGAAAGACAACATTTGTGAAAAGGCATCTTACTGGGGAATTTGAGAAGAAATACGAACGTAAGATTCGTTTAGTCATATCAAGATTAAGGTTCTGTGTTTAAAGATTTTCACATTAAACTTATTGTTTATGATTTTGTCCATAACAGCCACAATCGGTGTAGAGGTTCACCCGTTGGATTTTTTCACTAACTGTGGAAAAATTCGATTCTACTGCTGGGATACTGCTGGACAGGAGAAGTTTGGTGGTCTCAGAGATGGATACTAGTAAGTCATTTGGTCACAAATTTGTGTAAACAAACCAATCAGGACACTTAACTTTCCATTTTTATATCCACTTATGTACATGTTTTGATTGGTTACTCTGAGTTGGCGTTGTTGCTTTGTATGGTAGTTACTAGTATTCGTAGTTTTTATTTCTGTTAGGTTTAATGTGTTTAGATGTATAGAATCTCATTTCTACCATGAGGGTTTTAATTTGTGCCCCTGGAAGTGTCTCTAAGTTTTTATTGAATTCTTCAGTTATGCAAACTCCTATTACTTGTGTTTAACGGTATTCTACGTTGCAGTATTCATGGGCAATGTGCGATTATCATGTTTGACGTTACTGCTCGATTAACATACAAAAATGTCCCTACCTGGCATCGTGATCTTTGCAGGTTCGTAAATGAAATCATCTAAGCCATTTTGAATGTGTTGTCTCCAATTTTTGGAATTGTGTGGTTTTTTGACACCATGAGCAATTTTTGTCTGAATGATTTTTCAGGGTCTGTGAAAACATCCCAATTGTTCTTTGTGGTAACAAGGTTGATGTCAAGAACAGGCAGGTGAAGGCAAAGCAGGTTACTTTCCACCGGAAGAAAAACTTGCAGTATTATGAGATCTCAGCTAAGAGTAACTACAACTTTGAGAAGCCATTCTTGTATCTTGCTCGTAAACTTGCAGGGTATAGCCACAGAGTTTGCACTTCATAATTTCTATTTACACGTTTTAAAATGCATGTCAACTTATGTTTTGCTACTTGGGACATTTCTGCAGGGATCCTAACTTGCACTTTGTAGAATCTCCTGCATTGGCTCCACCTGAAGTTCAAATTGATTTAGCAGCACAACAACAGTAAGTCCATCTGTCCATGAGCTTCATCATCGTTTCTCCGATTCCATCACCCTTTTATGTTTTATGATTGCCAAATTGCGTTGAGTTAAAAATGCTTTATAAAAGTGGATTGTAGGTAGTGAGGAGAATTGTAGTTAAAAGTGACTCCCATAATGTTAAGTTTAATTAATCATGGGGCATGGGAATTGTTTCCAATAATACTCTTTCCCTGCCAACATCGACATCTCGTTCATATGTTTTAAATTCCACAAATGCACTGCTTGTTTCATGAAGGTCTTTTACATTTATTATTGTTTTCATTTGATTTGATTGTTTCTTATATTAATGTGTTGGTGACTTTTGCAGGCATGAAGCTGAGCTTGCTGCAGCTGCCAGTCAGCCCCTTCCTGACGATGACGATGACACTTTTGAGTAGAGGATCAATGTAGTGTGTTTATGGAATGTCATCCTTATCGTTGGTATTGTATGCTACTGAAGTAATTTTGGGGGTTGCAGTGTTGACATTTTTGGATTTGAATTCGACATCTGAATTCAATTATAATCCGAGATCCGTTGCTTAAATTAAATCTCATTTTTACTATATTGTGGGTTTTTTAAGATGTGGATTGGTTGCTTGGACAATTATTTTTGTCTTCTAATACACGAGGGTGCTATTTGATTCAGTTATTATCCAACAGTGAAGAAATTGGTTGCATTTCACAGTACACATTTTTTTTAAACTTAAAACTGATTGCTTTGTAGTGATAGTTAGGCTCCCTAATATTATTTAGATCTATAGAAATAAGAATAATGGGTCTGATTTTCACAGAACATAAACTACGTCATTTTAATGTAAAATAGTATCGTAATTATCCTTTCAGAAATTAGGAAAAAGACTAATTTGTGATTGTTTATATTTGTAAAATTAGTTTAGAAAAAACAGTCGAATTTATGAGAAAATCAAATAACTTAATTTTAATTGGTTTTAAAACTGTATTTTTTTATGTAGTTTAGATAAATTTATGACTATTTTTTGAGAGAACTCGAGTGATTATTTAATGAATTAGAATTATAGGTTCATCGTCATGCGCGCCAAATCTTGGTTTGTGGTTTTATTAATTTGTTGTTGAATTGGTAAGATAGTGGTTTCTGGTTTATTAGTTTTATTTGATTTGTGATTATATAACTACATAACTATATTACTATTACTATTAAATTACAATTTAAAACAATAAACAAATATAAATACTGGTATGTTATAAAATAAAATTAAAAATTATATAATATATTTCGTCTAGAGTTATTTATATGGTTATATTTTAATTTATGTACCTTTTAGTGTATCGTTCTTGTAATTTTTTTATCTTTAAAGCTTATAATGTTTTTTTTATGTATGTATAAACTTATTTAACGCTTAAATTTTGAAAAATAAATTCAAACTGATTTATCAATAGATGAATTGATTTTGAGAAAATTAGTCCAATTTAGCTTCCACAGCATTGCATGTGATATTGGAAGGGTAGGATCGTGCTGCATTTGGTACATTTGATCAGTGGCTTTTAATTTGTTTAGAAAGCATATTACTGCAAAAGCAGAGATTAAGGACATTATGATGCACTTTCTTGCTTTTAATATTATGTTTAAAGTTTGTTGGGCAAAACCTAAAAAGTAAAATAATTATATTTTTTTTTCTATTTCTACATTATGATAAATATATGTAAATTAATTATAATTTGGGTGGGATGAAATGTACAATTGACAAAAAAATGTTTATTGAATTATCAAAAAATAATTAAATTAAAACAAAACATGTTAAAAATCTGTCATTTAAAAAGGAAAATATGGAAGTAATTAGGAAACACTCCTTATATATATATATATATATATATATATATATATATATATATATATATATAACCTAAGATAAAATAAAATACAGTATTTTAAAAAACAAGAAATGAAGAAAGAAAGCTTTAAGGTGTGGGATCCATGACTAACGTGTAATATAATTTAAAGTATTTCCCTTTTTTTTAAATTGATAAATCTTTAATCAGTGTTTTAGAAATGATGAAATCCAGTTCTTTTTAATAACGATAACGACCAAAGCAACGCAAAGAAATTAGTTGAATCGGATTACAATTTTTTATATGTAAAATGAAAAAAAATATAATATATTTCTAGATTTAGAATACGTATTCTAAAATTATTTTTTTAAATGTGATCTTGATTTTTTTTAGATATATTTTCAGAACATAAAATTCTATTTTAGATTTATTTTTCATAATATATTTTTTAAATTTCGAATTTTCAGTTTTGAAATGAAAGATAATTTTGGAAATTTAAAAAAGTTTTGGTGCGGGTCACAATTTATAAGGTGCTGGAAGAATTTGACGCAAAACAATTGCCGATACTATGTCCCAAACGAATCCAAAGTTTTTTTTAGTGGCTTAAAAATCCGAAGTTGATAAAATAAAATCAGGGAACCAGAATATTTTGACCCAATAATAATAAAATCAAGGCAATTTATCCCTCCACCATATATTTTTTATATACACCCTATGTAAGTTTTTAAATCCAATTTTCTCTTTGTCACATATTTGTATACGAATATCAATATTCGGAAGTCACATATTTACTTATGGATATTAACATTCGGAAGTGTTAGTTTTGCTTACTAATATTGGTATCAAAAAGTGTCATGTTTGTCTATGTCATTCAAAATTGTATTATTTGACTATGGAGATCTTTATTCGGAAGGTACCACCATACTTTTGTATATACATCTCTAGAAATCAATCTTTCTCATCTTTTTTGTTTTACAGTGTGTGATGATTTTTGTACTTTTAATGGATTAAAACCCTCTAAACCAAACCAATTTAAAATAATATAAGTAAAATCAACATTAAAATGTATTTATATGGTCAAAACAAAATTAAGTTATACTTAAATATCAAGTTCAAACAACATCATTCTTGGATAAAAATATTACAACAAATGTTATAATACATAATCAATCATTCTTACGTGAATGTCTTATGACATACACATCTCTGTCATACATTACTCATCGTGCTAACATCAGGCTTGCTTGTATTCTTTCCCACACAAAACTTTTTTTTTTTAATATAATCTTCAAAGTTCTTATTTATAACTAAAGTATTATAACTACCACACCTTCTTCTCACATATGTAGTTGGTCGCATATGGTCCACATTAAAAATAAAATTCTCCTCTAGTTCTCACCAAGTTCCTAATCATAAAATTAATTAAAAAAAATGCACCTACACTAACTTTTATATTTCCACATTCAGAATCACTTGAAAACACTACCTTATGGATTTTCTCATCCGAAACTCATACAATCTATATCTGAAAACAATAAATAAATAAAAAATCCTTTCAGACATAATCATCTACAACCCCTTTGGATATACACTTATAGAACACATAAAAACACTTTCACATATATATAACTTTACCATTTTGTATTACTTGTTTTTTACTGCGTATCCTCCTCCGTCAACTACACCTCCTTTTCGTTACGCTACTGTCGTCGTTGTCATGACTTAAGGAACGCTGGTGAATGGAATTTCGAATATGTTGAATTTCGCCCTTGCCTGAATGATCCGGAAGAATGAATGCGGTGTAGAGAGTGTTAGGTGTTGGTGCATCTAAAATTTAATCTAATTTTATTTCATTAAGGGTAAAACAGTAATTCCATATTAACCTATTGGTGTCAATAGAATATGATATGGTGCAGTGAGAATCTATCTAAAATCAAGAAGAAGTCTAGAGAGCTTATGCGTTGGGCCGAGCCCAGTTAAAGATTGAATTCAAATTTAAAGTGAGCGTAATCAGAGGGTGGACACCGTTGCGTTAGGGTAACGCGTTCATTCAAAATACGGAACTTCAAACCCTTACCATATAAACCCTCGCTTGGGTGTTTTCTCTCACAAACCCATATCTCTTTGATCATTTCTCGTTCATTACCTTTAACCCAACACAGCGTAGCTACATTTCCCATTCCATGGTATGCTATATGCTATTGAACTCTTCTTTCAACGCTTTTCTTTCCACTTTTATTTCGCACTTCCGTTTATTCTTCATCTTTTTCGATGCAGGCTTTGCCCAATCAGCAAACTGTGGATTATCCGAGTTTCAAACTCGTAATCGTCGGCGATGGTGGCACAGGTTATCTTTTCTTCTTCTTTTTTCTCACTCTTATTTTCACCATTTAGCCTGTGTTTTCAGTTATTAAAGGTTATTCTGTTGTAGCGATCTGGTTATACCTTGGCATGTGAACTTATTTGTGATGAAATTTCCAGGAAAGACAACCTTTGTGAAAAGGCATCTTACTGGGGAATTCGAGAAGAAATACGAACGTAAGATTAGTTTATAATTAAGATTAAGGTTTTGTGTTTAACATTTATTTCAAATCAAACTTCTTGTTTATCTTGATTTTGCTTTTTCACAACAGCAACAATTGGTGTGGAGGTTCACCCATTGGATTTTTTCACTAATTGTGGAAAGATTCGATTCTATTGCTGGGATACTGCTGGACAGGAGAAGTTTGGTGGTCTCAGGGATGGATACTAGTAAGTCTTGTGTCCACAATTTCTTTTAACAGTATTCTATATGTGTATCTGATTGCATGTTGTAGTTTGCATGGAAGTTACCTGCACTTTTAGTTTTTATTTTTTGTATGACAACTGTTAGACACACACACACATATATTTATTGCATTTAGTTTTTTAATTTGTTCCACTGGAAATTGTTGGTCAAATTATAGAATATAGGTTTATATTGCAAGCCTGTTTTATAGATTTGATTTAGGCCTAAATTTTCTAATGAAAAGGTGTGTAACAATTTTATTTGTTATGCTGTGATACCAACCCTTTATGTTGTGTTAAATGGTATCTTATGTTGCAGTATCCATGGACAATGTGCGATTATCATGTTTGATGTTACTGCCCGACTAACATACAAGAATGTCCCAACCTGGCATCGTGATCTTTGCAGGTTTGTAAATGAAGCCCCTAATCTTTTTCGGCTGTGATGCCTCTTATAACTCTGAATTTGGTTTATTTGGCTCCATAAGTAATTTCTGCCTAACCTATTTTTCAGGGTCTGTGAAAACATCCCAATTGTTCTCTGCGGTAACAAGGTTGATGTCAAGAACAGGCAGGTGAAGGCAAAACAGGTTACTTTCCACAGGAAGAAGAATTTGCAGTACTATGAAATCTCAGCTAAGAGCAACTACAATTTTGAGAAGCCATTTTTGTATCTTGCACGTAAAATTGCAGGGTAGAGCCACTGAGTTTTCATTTCTTACATTCATTTCATTTTATACTACGCTTTTAAATGGACACCAATTTATTTTTTTTCTAACTGTGTCAATTTTGCAGTGATCCTAACTTGCACTTTGTAGAATCCCCTGCATTGGCTCCACCAGAAGTTCAAATTGATTTAGCTGCACAGCAACAGTAAGCCATCTGTCATTAACTAAATTGTTTCTCCGATTCTATCAGCATTTTACTTGGCATGATAAGAAAAAGATGGGTTGTAGATTTGTCAAGTGTGCGTTTTGAATTAAAAAAATTGATTAACGAAAACGAATTACCACTAACCAAAATAATGGGGAGGAATTGAGGAGAACTGTTTGAGAAAGTGTCTTTTGTGTTGTTAGCTGGGGGAAGACTTTGCTGTTAAATATACTTAAATAATAACGAGGAATCGGAATTGTTTCGTATAATTCATCATTCCTCTTCTGCCAGCATTAACATCCAAACAAAGTGAACTAATTAGCCGGCATAGCTTTTCATATATTTTTAAATTCCACAAAATGCATGACTTGTGTTTCGGAAAGGTCCTTCTAACGTAGTAGTATTGTTCTCATTTGATGTGGTTTTGTTCATTTTAAATTTCTTATATTTATTATGTATTGGTGGCTTTTGCAGGCATGAAGCCGAGCTTGCTGCAGCTGACAGTCAGCCCCTTCCTGACGATGATGATGACACTTTTGAGTAGAGAACTAGAGTGTTTATGGAACAAATGTTGGTTTTTGTAAGCTATTTCAAATCCTTTAAGGGGTTGTAGTGTTGACACTTCGTTGTTTAAATTACAATTTGTTTTTGAAGTAAAATTCTCATTTTTACTATGTGGGGTGTTACGAAGATGTGAGCTGGTTGTTTCAACAAAATTTTGATCTTTTATTATGCAAGGATGTGCGTGTTGGATATTTTCAATTACACATCTAGGAATTAAGGATGTGATTTGCACAGAATATAATTGAAGTTAATTTGGTGTAAAATAAATTGGTCATTTTTTTTTTAAATTAGATTTTTGTTTTTATTTGATTCCTCTGTTAAGATAACCTGACATTAGACGTTTGTGGTTTTATTGTTTATAATAACGGTATCACTGATATTTTAATAGAAAATGTATTAAGATTAGGAAGGGAACATTTGATATAGATGAAATTTTAGTAGTTGGTGTCTATTGATAAGGAAAAACTAAGGCTATTTTAGTGGATTCTAGAAGTCAAATCAATACTGTATTAGTGAGAAATTTGTGGTATAGATTTTCTTATATAAGCACTGAAGACATATCTCAGTGAAAGCTGAAACCTGTTTTTTGTGTTCATTTTCATTTTTTAGTGTCTAGTTTGATACACTAGGGTACCATCCCTTCCTACATATATATATATATATATATATATGTCTTTTTTTGCATTGCTAGTAAAAAAGAATTAGTTGTGTTTAATTTGTTTATATTGGCATTAACTAAATTGAAATTTATAAAAGAAATGTATACATATCA
>Ga0123342_1001318_pt1 | contig 41714 bp, 19 predicted proteins | sample Turbeawhitnodule_FD_89960 | JGI IMG/M metagenome (GOLD analysis project Ga0123342, IMG submission 89960) | Root nodule microbial communities of legume samples collected from Mexico - Turtle bean Mexico white nodule | ecosystem: Host-associated > Plants > Roots > Nodule | place: Mexico: Nepantla...
GTTCAATTACTCTTTTGTGGATTGGGTTTTAAACCCAATTTTGTGTATCAAGAGCTATAAGTAATGGACCTCCAAAGTAAAGTCCGGTACAGGAAAGGCAGAAGGGTCCGTGGAAGATTGGAAGATCTGTAGGCCTTTTAGCATTTGTGGTAAGATCGTTGGTTTGCAGGGGCTGTGTTCAATAGGCGTAAGCCAAGGCGCGACTGGGATGGATGGAGGCTATGGTCCTGTTCGCTAGGCGGAATGGCTTGGGCATGCTCGAAGAGGTTGTTGCCTTGGTCTGGGGAGCACTATAATGAACGGGGTATATGACTGTTACGTAACATGGTGCATGTATGGAATGGTATGGAGTAAGGATTGTAGGAAAGCCATGCTTACCACGCTATCCATAGCAGTCATCTATGCTGTGAGCACAGGAATATAGGGGTTCCTACTCTTTACTTGTCAGGGGAGGTATGAAGCAGTAAAACTTTTCTGTGAGGATTGGGTAGGACATGTTGTCTTGGGTTGTTCTGATGGGGCTGGGGGTGGAGTGGAGGTGTTCATGGTGGTGAATGTAACAAAGGGGAGAAGTGGAACAAAGGACTGTTGGGGCTGTTATGTGTGTTGGCATTCGGTCTTGGAGATGTGAAGACCGTCAAAATGACAAAGTGATCAACGTGGTCTGTGGCTTATGCAGGGTGACTACAGGGGCATAAGCTACCCCAAGGCATCTCAGTAGTATGGTAACTCCAGCAACATAGCTCTGCTGGTCTTATGCAGTCAAAGCTCATTGCGGCAACCAAGTATTCTATGTGATGTATCCTATAATGGTGGGTGGGGCGGAGTGGTGATGCTGTAAGGTTGGTTTGCTTAAGCAATGTCTTGGACCGAATGGGTGTAAAGGCTTTGATGGTGACACAGTTTTTGGGTGCTGCAAGGGGCATCACGAAGTAGGAATGCTTTGTTTGCCTATTCACATGTGTTATGGCAGGTCTTTGGAATCATAGCAGCAACACTCAATTCTCAGGGTGCAACACTGAACATATAGGACACTGTGATGAACGTGGAGGTAAAATCTGCTAGCATAATGTGGTAAGAAGTGAAGGGGTCCATGATTCTTTTCCGTTCTAAGAAGCTGACTGTGCCTATGGTTTTCGGTGGGAGACTTTTCTCCACCTCTGAAGCATTTATGTAGTGGTCATCTTCTTAGTTTTTTCTTTCCAAGTGGACCACGTCTGATGTGGGGCAGGGGTCATCTTATAGCTAAGCTGTGTACTCACTGATGTAGAATGTTCTGTCATATATAGTTGTATGCTTAAGCTATAAACACTTTTTGTATACGGGTTAGGACACTCCTGAAGTGTCCCGTTCTATTTCATTAATTCATTGCTGATAAAAAAAAAAAGTTCACCAAGAGGTGTGATCTTCAGATTTGTATAAAACACTCGCACCAAAATGTACCATCTCTGGCTCGTCGTATTGGCTACATGAATTCATAATGTTATCCACGAAAGGTAGAACTTTGATCCAGAGCCATGATTATGGATAAATGTCAATACAACATACTGAATACGGTTACTGTTTCGGTGTAAAACTATACCAATACCGTTACCCTAATATCTAATTTTAAATAATTATAATAAACATTCTATTGTAAATGATTTAATTTATCTAATATAACAAAATAAATATAGACTAACAAAATTATAATTTCATCAAGAAATAAATATATTTTCTCTTAACTTTTTTGGTTTAGAGTTTTAGTACAATACTATTTTAAATTGCATTTACATTCTGTAACAATAAAAAGTAAAAAATTGTATAACATTATTATTATTATTATTAATTACGTATGTATAACATTATTAATTTCTATAAAAACTTCTGTTAGCATTTATTATTTATAACATGTCAAATTTGTATTAATGCATTATGTCAAAAATATTAACTATAAATAAATAAATGTATTATTTATAAAGAATTTAATTTTAAAAAATATAAAAAATAAAATTCCAAAATTCTATTTCTATTTCTATTCTGTAAAAATAATAATTTCAAATAAATAAATCTATTTTTTATAAACAATTTGATGTTCCAAAAATATTAACTATGTACACATATTAGTAAAACATTTAATTTATTATGTAATTTTTTTCTGTTTTTTATACGTAAATTATGAGAAATAAATTATATATATTTTCATAACATTATGGTATGTCTATGTAAAATGAAAAAAATTTATAAATATAACATTCAAAATTTGTATTTCCATTCTATAAAAATAATCATTTCAAATAAATAAATGTTTTTTTTATAAAACATTAAATGTTAAAAAAATATTAACTGTCTACACATATTATTAAAAAATCGAATTTATTATGTAATTTTTTTCTGTTCTTTTTAATTACTACAATATTTTGTTTTAATTTTTTGATAATAACATTAAGAATTTATGTAACTATGTACATATATTATTAAAAATTCTAATTTATTATATAATCTTTTTCTGTTTTTTTAATTAATACAATATTTGTTTTAAAAAATAACATTAAAAAATTATATTTACATTCTGTAAAAATAATAATTTCTAAAAAATAGTCTATTATGTAAATTTAAATAAAAAATGTATTTATTAACAGCTTCAAAGTTAAAAAAAAAAAATTACTATCTATACATTCATAAATTTATTTATTAACATTGTAAAATGTTAAAAAAATCTTTTGTATATTTTGTTTTTCTGTTTTTAAATTACTGCAACCATTTTTATAATCTTTTTAATAACAATATTTTAAATCTGGAAAATTAGAACCATAATCGATTATCACCCGAGTGTAAAATAGCACATAATCGATTATCCAAATGTTTATGACACATAATCGATTAGGCTTCCAGTGCAAAAACGACCATAATCGATTATCTCACAGAAATTTGTACAGATAATCGATTATGTCATGAACATAATTGATTATCAACAATTTTTTTCCACATAATCGATTATGGCATACGTTCATTTTCAGTGATAATCGATTAAGAATGAAACTAAACTCACACACAGCTCACCTGAGGTCACAAACGAAGAACCAAATGCACTCACGACCCTCTCCAAGCTCTCTAGGTATGTGTTTTGTGAAGAACCGAATTTCCTCTGCTTTGTGAGCTTGGGAACCACATATATATTGTTGCACCTCTTTATTACGCTCATCCACCCTCTGACCAACTTGCCTATGCATTCATTGAACTTTGAACTTGGTCAAACAGATTCCTGAACAATGGTCAGGAATCTCATGTGCTTGCTGCTGAAAAGCTTCTCTTCACATATGCGCATGCATGTTTCACGTCCAATGTCCACATACGTCCAAAAATCTAGTGAGGGCACAAATGATATTTCACTCATCCTACTTGGCACTCACTCCCTCACCCTCTCCTTTCTCTTCACTTCTGAATGCTCTCTCATTTGGCCCAACTTTCCCCTCACCCTCACCCATACCCTCCACCATGACCGGATCCAAACGAGGGTGGCACCCCACATCCGTCTTGCGGCTACAGTGCCACCCCCAATCCAAATCGGGGCTAAGGGAGAGTGATAAAAAAAAAGCAAATAAGTAGATGGAAGAGGAGACACATAATGTGGACCCTGACACAAATAACATATACATAAATTCATGGAAACAAAAGATCGTCCCCCTCCCAACAACGATGCAAGCTGAAGCCTTCTGCATAATGTTTTGGTAAACTGCATAAGTAAATAGAGAAGTGAAATAAAGCTTAAACATTCAGTGTACATTATACACTAACTTTTGTATGAAGATGTCTAGAAGCATTTTGAGTTACTTTTGTACAAAGGTGTATTGTAGGAATTTGAGGAAAGAGTTGGAATCCTATGTCACTACAAGAAAATCATGAAATAGAAACTAATTTTTAGAAACCAAAATAATTAGTTGCAATAGTAACTAAATTAGAGACCATTCTAAAAACTACAAAAAAAATTGGTTTCTAAATTAGTTTCTATTATTGTTAAATAGTTTCTAAATTGGTATCTAGTTAGCAACCAAAGTTTTAGAAACCAAATTTAAAAACTAAATAATTAATAGTTAAAATCTTGGTTGCTAATTAGATACCAATTTAGAAACTATTTATCAATAATAGAAACTAATTTAAAAACCAATTTTTTATTTAGTTTTTAAAATTGTCTCTAATTTAGTTACTATTGTAACTAATTATTTTGGTGTCTAAAAATTGGTTTTTATTTCATGATTTTCTTGTAGTGTGTATAAAAGTGGCTTAATATAATCTCTTCTGACCCTTTAGTATATATTGTGGAAAATGATAAGGTCTTTTGTGGTGACGTAGTAGTAATGAAATATTTATAATTCTTCATACATAAATACAAAATAACCATTTCTTATATAGAAGTAGGTATCATATTGGTTGAAACATCAAGTGTTCTATATATATAAATAAAATATTTGTTGCTTGATAAAAAGAACTTTTCATGAATTCTGAGATCAAACCATTAAGTTGTTGCGAGAACTCAATGCCCAGGGTTCCTGACATCTGTACCAATCTGATACTTGAGTTCCTTAAGATATTCACTTGCCTCATTTTCTGCTCAGGTTTTTGTTGTCTGATTCGATATTGTATCCTAATGTTTGAATCACAAGTCTTTCATAATTAGAAAGAATATAATTTGCCTCCTCTCCAGACTTTGTTGCTTCAAGACAGCCTAAGTTGATCTGTAATGTTATTTTTCCTTAAAAAAAGACAATTTTACACTTACGAATTATAAAAGAGAAATATAGAAATGAGTCTGTTCCAATGCTATAGTGTAAAAAAATTCGTGTTTTGAAGCATGCATCAAATGTTGGAATGATTCTGTTCCACCAGTTTACATGATCTCACTATTTGTTTCCTCCATGTTACGAGCATTGAAGTCGATGCAACAATGGTTTTGCTTACAAGTAAATTATTAAAAAAAATTATCTGCAGGTTAAATTTGTAGCGAAAGATTTTTTAACTGGGGACTTAAAAGGGATAATTCAACTCTTATAAAAAATTACACTCACCTCCTATATTTTAACAACAAGCAAATTAATGCCTAGCCTCTTTAGCACTCCCTCCCCTGCTTTATCATAAGTAATACTAGAACAGCTATTGTAAAAGACTCTAACCAACATAGCAGCTCAAGAAACCAATACAGTCTCTACAATTACAAACCCAAACCTTCCAAATCAGTAGCAATATTTCTTAGACTTTAACACTTCACTCACCTTTCATGTCAAGACGTCCTTCCTACACAGATTTGTTGGGTGACAGAGGAAATGCCGTTGAAATGGCAATGGGGTGCCTACAATGAAATTTGCTTTCCGAATGTCATTCTAAATTATGCAGCATTATTCTACTTCCCCGAAGGGTATTTTTGGTGCTGGAAAGAACCATGAATCAGACTAGCATACCCTTTGTCTCCTCCATCCTTCCTGATTTCCTGCTCACTACCTTGACTGTCAAATTCTGCTTCCTTTTCCTCCAGCAAGAAACAAACCCTTTTGTGTCCTTGGCTGAGAATTATATCAAAAATTTACAAATAACCATGTTGAGCACCACACTTAGAACCTACTCATACATCTTCTGATAGTTAACAGTACACAAATTTTCATCAGTGTCCTTATAGTGTTTCTTCCCTTCACGCCATTCTCCCTCCACCCTATGAGTTGTGCTGCATTTTTAATAATCTCATCAAATTCAAACACAAACTTTATTGTTTCATAAACAAATGATACAATGAGGTGGAGAAAGCAACCATGGAGTAATTAAAACACAGGAAAATTGGATAAAAAACACTTAATGATGGTAATGTAGGTGCGTAAGTAATAAGTTACTCAAGTTTGGGACGATAGTAGCTGGACCAAAAGAGTTGGTCGCAGAACTTAGATTGAAAGAGAAGAAATAAAAGTAATGCGAAAACGCCCATTGGAGCCACTGTATAAGAAACCCACTTGGTTGTGTGAGCAAATATGAGAAAGGTTGCTGCAATGAAAGCCAGAACCATAGAAGCAACGGAGATGATTAGTAACACAGGTCCAAAAGTCAAGCTGGGATGTAGTGATACCACAAATTCACTTTGTGCGAATCTTGAAGAAGTGAAATTTGACAAGAAAGAGAGTATGGACGCAGAAGAAGTGAATAATGCGACTGCGTTCGTGAAGATGAAGACAATGAACCAGTTATTGTTCTTGTCACCTGGAACAGTGAGAGCAGCTGCAAATGCTACGGTAGCAACAAGCGTTGCTACAATCATTCCAGAATCTGCTATTCCTTTGGCTGCTTCTTTGATATCTTTAGATAACTGATTGTGTTCATCATAAAATACATCAATTGGTCTCTTCCCCTTCTTGTTTATCACACTCTTTAATTCACTAGGAACGCTTTCCTGAGCTTTCTATTTATCAACAAAAAGTATGTAAAGATTTGTGGAACTGATATCTTACAATACAATACTAATAAAGAATGACTGAATAAGAATTTGGAAATGAATGAATTCACCTTGAACCATTTGAGCTCTCTTTGCATTTGAATGTATGCACTTGAACCTGAGAATGATTGGAATTGAATTGGAAAAAGCGCAGCCAAGTGTAGAACGTTGTTACCTTCATTGTCCACTGCTCGTACTAACTGCTCTTTCCTATGATTTACAAGCGTATTAAAAGATATCATCACGTCGATGTAGAAAAAGTAAGTGCAGTGGGTTCCGTCCATTAGGGTCCTTTACGGTGCTGAGTATTTCAATACACTTCAAAAACATGTTTATTACTTCCTTGTGGCTTACTGATTGTATTGCATCAAACAACACTACCGAAGGTTGAGTAATCAACGCAAAAGTCTCTTCTATTTTCAATTTTCCAACTTCAGCCCATATCCCTCTCAGCAATATAATACCCGATCCTTTATCATCTTTGTCGTCCTCTAATTCCATGCCTAAAATAAGAAAAAAGTTAATATATTTGCTATTTAGAAAGTTCTATATTTTACTCCTGACTTAAAATTAAAAGTGCAAATATAGTTGCTCATCAGTTGCTATACGTTTGTAATTATGAGACTAATAATTTAATAAATATCTAATCATTACCATTATAACACTGAATATCGACAATTAAGGAGTAATTCTTGCTTTTGTATGCATAAATTTCTAAGTTAATTAAGAACCAAAATGGAAATGAAGCTTACGTAATACTGTTGACGGCTTTCGCGCCAGCATATGCAATGCTGTTAGCTGCTCTTCATCTCTTGCAGTGCTCAATTCAAGGGGACATTTTTTAAATATTGTGATGGCCACATCTGTCAAATGCACAAATTATATAGAGATGATGAACATGTACAAGGCTGTCAGAAATAGTATTACAAAATGATGGTTGCGAGAAAATGAAAAGATGAGTTAGTATGCATTAAGGGTATTTTACTTTGTGAGATACTTTACTTCGTTACCTAATGAATGAGAAAGAGTATCATTTTTAATTTTCTCTAGTCTCCTCTCTATTTTCTGAATCTGATCAGAGTCCAACTAAATTCAAAAGTCCAACTAAATTCAAAATTATATATTGAATCTGATCAGAGTTTCGATCAAAATAATTTGAACTGATCATTAAATTTGTTCTTGTGTTCTACTGAATTAAACTGAATGATATAGAATCATATCAGTTGATTGGTTGAGTTGATAAACATGATAATATAAGAAGTAGTAAAAGATAATTAGATAAGAAGAAAGGGTAAACAAGGATGTTTAATTGTTGTAGATGCACTTACCAAACATGTTGTTGCTAATGGTGATGAAAAAGAGTTTTTGAATATCCTTGTAAGCCATTTTGTCAAGCAGACGCTGCTGAGAGCATAAATCTTTCACTATTCTGCCGTGGCCAGATAAAGCAGCCAAGTGAACTGGAAGCATCCCTTGGAAGTTTGGTATTAGCTGGTCTTCTGGCTTCGTAAGCTTAGTCAACTCTTCAACAAAACTAGTGTTCCCTGCACCTGCTGCTATATGAAGAGCTGTGTTGCCTGATCCAATGAATTGAATGCGTACACTACTTGGATCATTTTTAACAATGTCTTCCATTTTACTCCAGTCACCCGAAAATGCACACCATAACATTTCTGCAATCCTTTCAAACTTAATTTTAGTCACTGTAATTTTAATCACTCTATATATATATATATATATATATATATATATATATATCATCTTCTTTGGAACTTAAATCTATCTTCCGATATTATTGTATGAAAAAACCTGATGATGGTGTGACAGCAACAGGGGGAAGAGTTTGGTCATGGCTCAGATAATCTCGTGATATTGTAATCTTTATGTTGGACTCATCCGAAACTTCCACATCAGGATTCATCATTTTCTAACCAAAATGAAAGACTCAAACTTTAATTTACATCAGAGAATAGCACAGGTAATAGTAGAACCTAAAGAGTAGAGAGAATAAAGAAGAAGTGAAAGTGATGAGAAGTTTACCAGTGGTGATCCTTGAAAGAAGATAGATGTGTGTTGATGGAGAATCAAATATTATTGTTGCAGTAGTGCAAGAGACTCCTCTTTCTACCACTATTCTATTCTTTTCTGTTCTTCAAACTTCCTCTTGCTGTTTAAACATTGCTCCTGCATGGCCTTTTACTATTGCATAATTTTTAATTTTTTTTTATGTATTTTGTTTTGGCCTTAGGATTCTTTTCTGTAAATAAAATTATTTTTTTTAAATATATGAAAACTGAAACTTTGGATGGTTAAATGTACGGAAAAAATAGTGATAATATAAATGGAAGTTGGAAATTTAATGGTAAAGTAAAAAAAATAAAAATAAAATGTAAAATAATAATAATTGATTGGTTAATGTATAATTTGTTTTTTCTGATACCAAAGGACCTATAATATTATTTTTTTCTTATTTATTGGAACCAAAAGTAACGAGGGAAAAGCAAGAGAATCGTATTCCAAAATTAAAACCGAAGGACTGCTAGATTCCTAAAGTAAAAGAGAAGGAGAGGTGGGTTCCAAATGTAAAAGGTTCACCATTCTCTCCAAATTCTTAAATTAATCTATTTCCATATCTAGACGCTGGTTGGAGGTAACAACAACAAAAGTACAACAAGGGTCAATTACAAGCCCAAAGAAATCCAGTAGCTGTTACTACAAGGATCCTAATAGTTAGGATATGTCTTCTTTCAAGTTTTTCTGATACATGATATCAGATGCTGTTCTGTGAGTCTTGATGCACGTGAGATGAATGAAGTATCTTTGCTGCGGTTGAAGGAATTGAGAAGGAAATGAGAAGGATGAATGGGTAGCAGAATCTCAGCAGTTAATAAAGAGAAGAGGAATGGCTTGGTTTGTTAGGAAGACACATTGGAACATCATCTACTGTCAGTGGAAATCAAAGACTAAAGCTTAAAGCAAGTAGTATCAAACAGTGGTGGAACAGGGGTGCATGCAGCAAAATATATGCTTTTAGTGGAACAAAAATTCTGGTTTATGCAGAAGATTATGGTTAAGGGGCATGATGGAGTGAAGGAGGAATAGTGAGGTAAAGTTGTCCATTAAGATAGCATGCTTTATTACTGGCTGTTAAGTTCAGTTCAGCCAGTGATCCACATAAAGACAGTGCCTTTGCTTTCTCTAGCAGATTTTTTTTCTGCTTTTCTGGTTTTGCTGGGCTTTAAAACATTCCTCTTAAGTGTTTTACGATTTTTTATTCATGGCTTTGGCTGAAAAGCATATAGCCTAGCTAGAAGGAACTTTATTTAATATTGTAAGATTTTGTGCATTTTGTATAAGGATTTAAGCATCTGCTTCATTCTATTTATTTAACAAGTATTATGAGAAAAACTAGGTAAAGAAACAACTTTCTTGAATTAAAAACTTACTACAAGCATTGAAAATTATCCATCCAAGCTCATTGCCAAACTTTTACATTATGACGAAGGCCAAGTTAGCCTAAAAAGCTTGTTATAATTGTTTGAGGTTGTAACATTAATTGTACATGTATTTAACCTCATCAAACTATATGTATATTTGGATTTCTATTTCATCTATGATGTGTATGTAGGACTCAGGTAAGTGGATTTTGGAATTTAGTTGTGCAAAGTAAACTATTATCTTTATGCCCTAAACTCCATTTTAATGCATTTTGTATGGACTAATCATAAATAGCAAAGTCTCCAACAATCTTGCTACTGCAAATCTACACCATACAATCATATAGCAAAGTCTCCTCCCTGTACCAATTCTTCTGCTGCCCCAAAGCCAATGAAATCTGCATCCCTACCCTGCTTATGCTAACAGCAGGGTTCCTCTGCTGCACCCATGACTTCTATAACAGGAGTACATTATAATTTTGGTGGCCTACAAAGCTTCAAAAGGCAGATTTCTTGACTCTGCGTTATTGTTTTACTGCATAATTGTCACAGTAGGTGAGAGTTTTATAGCACATGTAGATGGAATTCTGCCTAGAAGCCATTACAACACACAGACTACAAGTACATCCCCTAGACCCTCTTGTTAGAAAGCTTGCAAACTTCAGCTTCTGTGTACTTCTGCATAATTTATAGATTTATTTATTGTCTTAAGATTTTGAGTTAAATATATTTATTTATTATTTATTGATGTTAAATCTTTTGCTTATTTTATATGTCATATTTGTTTAAGTAATTTTAAACGATAAAAAAATTATCTCAAGACCCATTTAATGTTTGTTATTGGAGAAAAGTAATAAAAAAGTTTAAGCTCGAAAAAGAATCTAGATCCGTTAAAGAATTATTTAAACAATCCAATAAACATATACATATATATTTATATATCTATACCTATATATAAAGGGGATTCCCCTCTTAACTGCTCTTAATCTTTTTTTCCTATTTTATCCTTATATTAATATTTAATTTTATTATTGTATTATGGTCATTGTGTCATTTCTTATTCTCCTCTTAACTGCTCTTAATTTTTTTTTCCATTTTATCATTACTTAATAATTTATTGTATTAATTTATTTTGGTTATTTGGACATTTTATAATTTCAAAAATTAATAAAATATTTTTTAATTTTAAAATTTATTTTATTTGTTATTATTTAACTGGAGAGTGGGGAGGATGGAGAGAGTGGAGAGATTGATTAGTTACTTTTCTGTTTTAAAGATCTTATTCCCTATTAAATAAAAAATTAAAGATATTTGTAATATTTTGTGGACCAGCAGGAGAGTGGAGATTTGGTACGTTACTTTTCTGATTTAAACTCATATTTTTTTTTATTAAAATTGATTTAAGAAACAGATTTTATGATTCTCCACTACACATAACCCACATATCCTACTTTTCACTTTCTCTCCTATATAGGTACCTATTTTCCATTTTCTTTCTCCACTACTCTTTAACTTCTCATTTTAATATTATTAAGAGAAATTGTTTTTGAAAAATAAAAAAAATACTAAAAAAATAAAAAAATCGGATACAGACACGTTAGTGCCTGCTAGTTATAGATAATGAGTTTTAAGTTTTTGTAAGTTTTCGTTATAATGTTGGGAACATTTTCTAAAAAAGAAATACTCTTTTCGTGCCAAAGTAAATGTAAATTAACACAATAAATATATTACTTGCTAAAATAAATTTAATTACAATAATATCATTTTTTTAATAAATACAATATTTTACAATTGTAGTAATTTATTTGGGAAAACTAAAGATACAATATGAATCTTTTGTTGAATTCATAATTTTTTTTAAAGACTAAATAAAATTCTAACCATTTAGAATAAAAAATATAATTTTGAGACGGTCCATTTACAAAGAGAAACACTCCATATACACGGTATAATCTAAAAACCACAAAATAAATAAGGTCGAAATAAATTTAATTATATAAATCTTATTTAAAATAATAAATTTATTTATTATTACATTCCAATAATTTAATTAAAGTTAATAAGTGTGAAAAAAAATTGTATTCATCATTGATACAATTTTATTGTGAAAATGTCATGTTAAACCTAACTTCCTGAAAGTGAAATCATGTTAAGATAACACGATTCAGTTTATTTGAATGGAAGTCGTGTTAGAGTGTAAACATGTTTTTAATATAATTAAATTTAACTAATAATATTAATTACACAAAAATCATGCTGATAATACTGAAATCATGCAACATTCACACAACTTTACTTTTAGAAAATAAAAATCATGTTACCTTGTCAAGACTTGGCTATTTTTATAATTTTTTAAAATTTTACTCAATTCGATCATTAACATATTAAATTGCACTAGTTTCCTAAAAAAATCATCTTCACAACCATCTTACTTTTATATTTTTATAATTATTTTTTTTAAAATATTTTAGCTAATATCTCACTTGAAATGTTTTAAATTTTCATAAATAGTTGAATGGCTTTATTTCACTTTGTCTGTGATTTAGGTGATGTTAGAATACAAGGGTTAGGCTTTTTGACTGTGAATATGTGAAAAGGTTGGGCGAAACTAAATCAAAATAATTTAATTTTAAAAGAGAAAAAAAAAACTACTACACACAGTCAAAAAGTGTAAGAAAAGTTTGTTTGAGCGGCGCGAAGCTTGGAGCAGTGGTTCTCATGGCGGTTCCACTATCGGAAACCGAATCCACCGAAAACACAACTTTTCTTTCACAATTTTATTCTCATTATATTCGAAATCGAATCCACGCTCTCTATCCTTTCTACCCTAAAAACTTTATCTCCAATTTCGCAATCCGCTTCAGATCAACACCGCGTCGGGAATGTCTTCCTCTTCCGTTACCCTCCTCTTCGCTCGACTCTCCTGTGTACGCTCATTTTCCTATTCACTTCTTCAAAATCAACCCTAAATTGATGAATATTCGTTCGTGTTTAAATTTCATTTTCATTTTATTCTCAGCTCTCTTTCTATTTCTTCATGGATGGAACGAATGAATGTTAGGGTTTTTTATGTTTGGTGTTGTGTTCCCTTGCAGGCTCATTACCAAAAGATCCAGAGTGCATGGTATTGTGGAGGGCATATTGGAGCGTATTTTGATAAATTTGCATAGCATTCAAAAGAATCTCCACTTCTGGCAGTTCAGAGCTAAGGTTCTGTTTTTAAATATCTTGTCATTTTGTTTTGTTATCTTTGTATTATAAATATTTCCAAAAAGAATTAAGAAGAAAAAATAATCTAACTGAGTTACTGCATAAGCCAATTTTAACTAATGCATAGATTAAAAATAAGCTTTCCTATAAACTAACTTTAACTTGTAATAAAACAGTTTGTGTTTTCTTTCTTATTTTTATCTTTCATGTCTTTTAGTTCATACTATGTCTATTCTGGAAATAGTTACACTGCTTATTTGTTTAAAATTTCAGAGGTCAGATTCCCAGAAGGCACGTTTCATGATTTTTGAGAGGGGTCCAAGGGCTTTTATTGATGAAACAGTTAAGTTGTTGCGTGGACTCACTGCCCAGGGTTCGTCCACACAGAGTCTGTGCCAATCTGCGTCTGGTTTTATCGACGAGAGAGTAGCTGTTTTGAGTAGCTTAAGATATTCACTTGCCACATTTTTGGCTCAGGTTTGCTTTGTCTGATTCATTGTCTCCTAATGTTTAAATTACAATAGCCTTTCATAATTAGAATGAATATAATTTGCCTGTCCCTTGTTGTCAAGCTCGCTTAACGGTGAATAATGTTTTGTTGTTGCATGATTCTGTCAAATTGGAGTTATTAATCTTTATATTTGTAGAAGAGAAAATTTGGAATGACGAATGATTTTGAAGGTGATGCTGTATCTTACATGTTTTTGTAGCAGCTGCTGCTTTTTACCAAATTGCCCTAGCTTGGTTTTTGGGTACTCCCCCCCCTCTTTCCTGGCTGTGGCACTCTTATTCATGTCTTGAAAGGGGAATTTATTTTATGAGGATAGTTCTTCTGGCATACCTGTAAAACACTTTTGAACGCACCTGTGGAAATAGAAAATTATAAATATGGAAGAATTGCTCTATCTATCGATTCTCTGATATTACTTCAAATTTGAAATGTCATGCTCAGGTTTATATGGAAGTTGATAAAATCGGAGAGGATTTAGTGGCAGATCCAGAGACAGAGCTTCCAACTTTGTTAGTTAAAATGAGTGATTTGTTTTCAACATTAGAAGCTTCAATTGGGCATCTACATGCAATGCGTGAGGTATATATATATAAAGTTGTTCATTTTTGCCTTTTTTCCCTCTGTTTTCATTTATGTACGTTAACTTAACCCTTAATACTGTGAGCCGTGATTTTTCAAAATAAAACTGGAGCATGTTTGCAGCTTAACATTGTTTCTAGAATTGACCTTTTGTGCTTATTCAGAGTGATTCTTCTGTTGACGGGAGCTATTCATTCCCTCTGATATTTGAGAAGGTGCCAGAAATAAATCAGGACGGATCTCAGTGGACAGACTGTGAAATAAGAGATGCTATCAATTCAATTTATCAAAATTTAGACAAGCTGGACGCATACATATCTTTTCTTGTAAGATCTTCTATGTTAATCGTGCAACTTCCGGCAGCTCACTCTATTAGCATTAGCAAATTAGCATTTTCTTTTGATTTTTTGGTGAGCAGTAACGGAGTACTGCTTATGTGCCTTACTGTTCAGCATTTTTTTTATTTTCTAACTAAAAATTACGAAGTTTTGTATAAAAAATATTCTTGTTAATACTTTTGAATTTATATACTTCTATCAGCAAAGTCTCACTTCAAAGAGATGACTTTTGTTTGTTTGTTCAGAATTTTAATAATTAAATAGATACGCTTTATTTCACAAACTGAATATTTTACTTAATATTACTTATCCTTTTAGGTCTAAAAAGTAACTTGAAAAATGAGATATTAAACAGAAATATTTTCCAACCTTCCTGAAAATAAGGTTTCGACCACAATCATGATATTAACTTTGTTTGGTATTATGTATTTGAAGAGTCATTTCTGTTTGCTATTAGGCAATAGTTCCTTCATGATTAAATGAATTGGCAGCTATAATGCTCCTTGCCTAAGGGGATTAGTTTCACACCCATAAGATATGTTGATTCATGGGGCATGTGTGTTACTCTATTCAGTTAGCAAGCCATTTTTATATGAAAATCAGAGAAGTGAATAGTAGCCATACCATCATTGGGATGTTAAAATTAATTGCTTACCTAGCTTTCTCGTTATGTTGTACTTTGCTCCCCTTTGCTTCGACTGGTAATGGAACAGTAAACCCCTCCGTTAGACAACAGTTGGCCTGACTCTATGATAGAGACTTGGGTATTATAGGATGTCTAAGTCCCACATCAAGTAGTATGAGATGTTAGGTGGAGAATTTAAGTGTTTGATTCTTCCCTCTTAATAACTAGCTTTTGAAAGTGTGTTCCTCAAGTACTTGGGTGCTTATCAATTAGTTAGTATAAGAGCTGGTTGTTGGTGTCTTGAAAAAGGCTATGTACGGCGAGAGTTCTGACCAATGATGGAGTTGAGTGAAGTGTTGTAGAATGAAAGTCCATCCTAGGAGCGGTGCTACAATAGATACTTGGGTATTATGGGGTACCTAAGTAACACACTTGGTTCTTCCCCCTTAATAGCTAGCTTTTGAGGGTTGGTTCCCCAAGTGCATTAATACTTATCAATTTAATATTCCTTATTATATCTTAAACATTTCAAGGTCTCTCTTAGTTATTTTCTACTCGGTTATTTTCTATATTCTAAAAATCCATGGGACTTTGTCAATCCTTCAATGCCAATTAGAAGTGGACAAATTTATCTTGACTGGTGTCAATTACAAGGGCTTCTATTTTCTTACCATTTATATTGGATTTAGTCATCTATGGAGGTTTTGAAATTGAACAAGTAATAAACTTTGTTGATAATACTTATTCTTTTCTAGTTTCAGTTGGTTTATGTTGATTGGACCGTTCAGTAACATGAATAAAGTTTTAAATTGCAATTTAATGGTTGTGATATGTTTCAGGTCATCAAACATAGAAAGCCCAAGAAAATTACTCAATATTGGATCCGCTATACATGTGGTGCAGTTGGTCTGTCAGTATGCTCGATTTGGCTCTTACGACATAGTAGATTGGTGGGAAGTTCTGATCTTGATAATTGGGTTCAGGAAGCTAGGAACTCAACAATTAGCTTTCTTAAGAATCACGTAGAGCAACCGGTAAATTTCTCAATGATTTACCAGGGTTTTCATTATTCTTTCATTTTTTTCGTCCTCAATAAAGGAGAGTTGGACTTAAAATATCCTTATGAGATAGGAGCTGTAGTAAGCATTGTAAAATTTGCTTAGCTGCATTTCCCCTCCAAATCTCAATCTATTTGATAATTAGAATTAACTATGTAGCCTTCCTAAAAGTCCATTTTCAGCAAGCAATGGACAAAATTCTTTTCCTTGAGTCTTTTCCCTCTTCATTCCCATCTTGATATCTGTTGAAAAGTTAACCAAACTGATTGTGATTGTGATTGTGATTGTGATTGTGATTGATGTAGGATGGAAGGATGAAATAAGGTTTAATATTGTCTAGTAGCTGATCTAAAGTGTATTATGCAGGCGAGGTGGATTCCAGCATAAAAATATGGAAGCCCTTAGAATATTATAAAGCTAGAAGGAGTGTTTTGTTTCTTATGTTTAAATTAAGCCTGGCCCTAGAATTTTATTTAATATCCCATGAGTACTCATTGTACTTTGGTTGGGTTAAATCCACCAGTTGAAACCACATAAAATCCTTTAAAATAATCCCTATAAAAATTACTGTTTGAGATTTGAGCCCTCTTGTTTGTCACTGTGTCCCACATCTTTGTATATATGCTGAAGCAATCAATTTTCAGATTTTATCCATTAGGGACGAACTTTTTGAGACATTCAGAAAGAGACATCAAGGTATTATGGACCTCGAAGAGGTGCAGTTAACTTCAAACTCATTACACAGGTTTGGTTTTTAAATATGTTGTTCTCCTTTTTCTTTAATACTAAACCTGTATAGAATCTATGTGCTTTGGATGCTTATTTTAACATAATTGTTTATAGTTTTGCATTGTATGCTATTACTTAGGTACCTTAATAATTTTGTTTCTATAATTCTCTTTCGATATAAATTGTTGATGTTTCTTCCAGTTGAAGTAAAAACTCTCAACCCATTAGGACCTTTTGTTTTACAAAGAAAACGAAATCATATTATTCTTATTTTAAATTTATTTTTCTAAATAAAATATCAAATAAACAACAATATATGTTAAGTAATTTTAAAACTTTTGAAGATTCAGAAGAACCTTTCCTTTCAATAACCCACTATTCAATTAATTGTTATTAACTTATTAGACAGTATAGATTAGTATGGAAAAGCTTCGTGTGAGTCATTGAACTTTGCTTCTGGTTTATATGTAATTACGCATGTGCATGGTCTTATTCATTCATAATAGAATATGCATGTATGCAAGTTAGTGAACAGTGTTGGGTACGTGTAGGGTTGTTTGTTCAAAATGGAGATGTTAAAAAAATACTAAATTGTTTAAAAGAAAACCGAACTGAATTGTTCCTAAATAGAATTGTTTGAACTAAACTGGACTATGACTTGTGAGATTGGAAAATATAACTCTAAAATAAGATATTAATTGGTAATAATTCAAACAATTCGAATAGTTCAACCAATTCAAAAGCAATTTAGGGTAGTTCAATTTGGTTCAGTTCACTAACATGAGGCACTTCAATTCAATTCTTTCAAACCATTATACAATAAAGTTTAGTTCTTTCTAAAGTTTAATTCAGTTTTAGAATAGTTTAGTTCAATTCATGTACATTTTTCCAGCCTTAGGTGTGTGTGATGCCTGTGAAGGACTGTTTGAAGGATTATGGGTGGTGTAACTGTTTGTGAAACTATTGGGACCTAGCAAATTTTAATGAGCTGCGTAGAGTATCTTCTGTGGCTTGAATTAGGGCTGATTCTATCCGTAGAAGATTTAATTTGATTAGAGATAAAAATCATCAATTAATGAAATTTATGCAACAGATGTACGATGCTATTTTTGTGTAATCTTCACGATTCACTGTAGTCCGGTTATCTACCATGATATTTTACTATGTTCTCTAGCATCCTTTTGTACCATAGATAGAAATGTAATCCTCTTATACCACCTAAATCTCTATCTGAAGAATATGGATTTATAAGAAACGAGATAAAAACATGTTCAACAGTAAGGATCTATTAGAGTTAACTAGCCTTTGGGCTATCAATTATTTCATTTTTTTAGGACTACCTGGAATTGCATTTGGTCATATTCATTGATATTAAATTTGACTTGCAATAGTAATCTACTCGATATTGAAAGCATGGTGGTTGCATGGATGATTGGATATTGCTTTCTTAGTAACTATTTCTAAAAAAATTCTGTGCAGGATGTTGTTGGCATTCAGTGAGCAAGCAAGGGGTCAGAATATCCCAGCGAATGCTTCAGACCAGGAAATGCTTGAGATAGTCATGGATAGGTGAGTTGGAATATCTCTAGTTATAATGGTCCAATGGTAGTAAGTTGCTTCTGTAATTGAATTTGAAGTAGATACATAGATTTACCTGTAAGCAATTTTTTATGATATTATGCCTACTGGGATGTTCATACAAAATATTTTCAATTTATATTGATTGAATATATTTTAAAATTAAAATTAAAACTTGGATTTTGATGGAATCAAAGGACAATTACATACAGAAAGTGAATTTTATATATTGTAGTCCTCTCGATATAATGTAATAGGAAGAAATTTTGAATTTAGAAACCTTATTAGTAAATTCTTAGTATCACTCCATTTCTTGTAACATTGGTGTTTATCATGTGCTAAGATCTAATTCTCTCAAGTATAAATGCAGGTATGAGAAGGAACTCATGCATCCTATTCAAAACCTTCTCAATGGAGAGCTGGTTCGCGCTATACTTATTCAGGTAATGTAATTCATATGTTATATGTTACATCTGTTTAAGTTTTTAACATAATTCTTCAATATTCCAGGTTCAGAAGCTCAAGCTGGATACTGAGACGTGAGTTTATTTGAATATAAAATTTTAAATAAATATTCACATTGTTTTTATTCCTCAATATAATATTTTGGTCAGGGCAATGCTAGAGCTGAACCAGATTCTACGGGCAAATGAAATCAACTTTGCCGTTCTGACTGCTTTACCTGCATTCTTTCTCTCTCTTTTACTCATCATGGTAGTACGTGCATGGTTCAAAAAGGTAATTTCCCTTGTTTAGTTTGCAAAAAATTATGATCATAATGCTGATAGGAATCCAAATATCATACTGCAGTTCTTACATAAGAAAACTTGTATGAATGAGTTGGAGTGTGGATCTTGTTTGGAGTGACACATTTTTTGTGTATGGTTGGATATTGTTAGAATTTTAGTCCCTATAAAAATTTAAATTACACATTGTGCAATTTCTATGCCATGCAATTTTAAGATATGCAATTTTGGTCTCTATTAAAACTTAATTGCGCATTTGGTCATTCAGTTTTCCAAAATTAAGCATTTTGGTCTACTGTTGATGTTATCCAATTACTAATAAAAAGTATTACATGTCTATCAGTAATTATAGTGTCAAATATTCACATAAAATATTAATTGCAAGGTTTAACAAGTTTTAACACTATCTTTATCGATATATTAACATTTGCTATTAAAAATTGAATGATATATATTAATGGTGAACTAAATTGCTTACTTTTTGAAAAACTGGAAGACCAAATGTGCAATTAAAGTTTCATATCAAAAATATACATACATGAAATTATGAGCACTAAAGTGGTTTTAAGCAAATTGGTTTATAACTTATGGGGTAGATATTACAGTACCTGTTTCTAGTCGACATATGTATCCTAATATCACTTGATTAGGTCAAAAAGGTGTTCTATTTTGTATCAAACCTGCTCAATTTCATCCTTTATTTGTTATACTTAACTGCCCTCCAACTTTTAAGAATTTTGTTACTGCCTCATTGATTGGAGGATGCTCTACAGTGTTATGAAGTTACTTATTTTTGGTTGTCCTTGAATTTTCACTCATTATAATTTAGTTATATAATTTCCAGTGATTTTGATAAACCTTTGTTTTGTCATCTTTGTTTACGAGGAGATCGTCTAATGTGTCTTTGGTCGTGTAGATGGTTTTCCCTTAGGCTGTCTAGTCGTGGTATGGTCATAGACAGTCTCTCGCTCGACTGTCTGTATTGTTGTGTGTAGACGATATCCGTCTAGTGTATTGTTGTGTGTAGACCGTCTAGTGTGTTGTGTGTAGATGATCTCCATTTCAAATTGTCTAGTTTGTTTGTTCTTGTAGACAGCCTAGTCTTCGATCATCTAGCCTTTTTGTTCTTACTAGACCGTCTGTGTACACAACTCAGACCGTGTAGTTTGCTTTCAGGTTGGTTAGACCATCTTAAAGATTAGTCTGTTTTGCTGTTATTTTTCTTGTTTTGCTTAAAGTTTGATCTTCTTTGATTCGGCTGTATATATATTCATCCCTTGCCTTCTTTTTGGTTTGGGAAGAATAAAATTTCCGAAGCTCTGTTTTTCGTTACTTTCTGGTTTTGCTTTCGTTTCTTTGACCCCTAGTGTCAGATTTGTCAACTTGTTTCAGTATTGCCTTCATTATCTTTTCTCTTAAAAAGAATTTTTTTATTCACTAGAATTGATAAAAAAAAGTTTGTATAAATTAGGATACCAAAGCTGAGGGAAGAGGTAGAGTTGCTCGCATTCAGAGGAGGTTACTTGTTGCTGAGGTTAAGAAAAGGATTGTGCGGTACCAAAATTATGTTGACCAAGGGCTGGTAAGAAGCTTTCCTGATTCTTTTACATACATGTGACTACAGTTCTTCCTGCATTGAAGTTTCACGTCTATAAAGTCACGTCATTTGTGCATACATATATGACGCTTGATTTTATTTAGCCCTCCCAAAATGAAGTTTCAACTCTCGTCGCTCACACACACATATTATGGAGACAATTCACCTAGGCCGAGTTGGTCTAGAATAATCATGATAGAGTATATGAAAAATGTTCTTCACTGTGGGAGTGGGGTTCACCAATATTTCTCCCACCATGACACGTGTTCTAACGTGAAATTTATGACAGATTAATTTGGGAATATGTTCCAATTATTTTTAATGGTTTAAAATCAATTCTATTTAACTTTAAAACAAAGAAATCCTTAGTTAATTTGAAGGAGATGGATGGAAGAAAGATGGGAAGTTAATGTTAGATGTTATCTACAGGAGAGAGATGCACAATGTATGTTTGGATTGGCACTCTATAGCCTGAATCGCCTATATCATTCTATCAAAGGGCACGCAGAAGCTTCTGGAGAGTGGGAGAGGTTAGTTGCACTCTTTTTGTCTTAGCTATAATTGTCCACTCACTTCCTATTTATCGGATTTATATTTATATCCTCTAACTGTTTAAATACAAGAAAAGGGTGTGAATTTTATGATTGTTAAAATTGCTAAATCAATTATATCATGAACAGTTTGCGTGAGGATATAATAGATTTGGCAGCCCCTGGACTGCAAACTTCAGACAAGCTCTCTGTGATATCACACATGGTTACATATGACTGCTTGCTTCCAAGTCAGAACCGCCGGTAGCATATTTTAGTATACTATTTTTTTCTTAACTCTTCTAATCATGATTTTCTAGCTACTTTCAAATCCAATTTTGTTTTGGATGTGCGCATATCTTCCTCATGCATGGTGACATTTTATCGCCATAGTGTGATCAAAAATTTTGACCAATTTTAACAATTGAATACAAATCATATTTTGAAGGGATGATAAGTAACTATATTTCATTGTCTTGCAAGTGTTTTTTAAAGTTTTCATTTTTTTTGTAAGTCTTCGGTGGGAAATCGAAAAGGATTCTTATGCCATGTTTAAATACATATATAAAATATAGCAGCGAATTAACTTTTAATAATTAATCATTATTCATTTGTGCTACATAATTATTCTTTTTGTATGACTAATATCTTTATATAATAGTCACGCTACATAAATTGATATATACAACATAGAAACACAACTAATGAATAATGTATCCCTATATTATGCTTCCCTATGAAAAGAAAATTGGAAAGAAATAGTCTACTAACATTATTTAGCTATTTTTTCTCTTGACAGAAAAAACAAAGAAATGAAAAACTCGTTATTATTTATGATTTGTTATGACAATGTTCCATGCAAGAAACTATCTGTCCCAACCAAATGTAACCATTAACAATAAAAAGACTTGAACCAACATTGATTTCTATTTCTGATTTGATAGATATTATCATTCCATGTTAAACACTTACTACGATGACATAATGATTTAGAGTAACAATTTTATGTATGAATAAGCAGTTAGAGTTTCATCTCTAAGCATTTTAAGTATAAAATGTTATAGTATCAACTAATTAAAATTTATTAAAAAAACTAATAAAAAATTATTATTGGTATACTTTTAAGATAACTATTACAAAATTTAAGAAACTTATTAAAACCATATAATATAATTATTTCAAATGATAATTCAATTTTTTTGAAAAATGATTTTTTTTCATAATTCAATGGGTATTTTTCTTCCAAACCACAAAGCTTACCATGATTCTTTCCCTCTCATACTATTGACGCCTAGTTGACCCATATTGTATATATATAGTTTAAGAATGAAAAGATAAATTAAAATATTTAAAAAAAAAATTAGAAAAACAAGTATTAGATCATTTAAAATATTTAATTACTAAAAAATTAATCAAAAAAATATCATATTTAATAATTCTAAAATATGAATATTGACATATTTTTCCTTATTACTAATAAAGAGAATGTATTACCATATCGAGTTCTAGTTATTCAATGCATTTGATATACCATCAAACTAAAATAATTTGATCGGTTTATAAGTTTTTATAATCAGACTGGTTTACAAGTTTTTTAATTGATGCATTGAAATGGTTTGTTTTTCAAATTTAATTTAACCAATGTTTATATTCAATATAAGTGTGCAAAAAGTTGTTTATGTGTGACAATATTAGTATAACTTTTATATAATAAATACTGTATTATTAAAAGATTCAATAGATTATTGAGGTAATACTCCAATTTTGATTGGGAAATAGTTCACACAGTATCTAAGTTTTGTCCTTACAGCTATACTCATCATTTGAATCAAGCATTACTAATATTTTGGCACAACAAATGTGAGCCTAAGAAGAAACTTCTCTTTATGGTCGAATTTAGTAGCCAATGTTTAGCAATTAGAGGAAGATGCATTTTTTGTTTAATACTTAAACGAGAACAGGCATAAAACTTTGGAGTGCTTTCATGTTGTTTGGTACAAGCACACTTTGATTCAAACTAATAATAGAACTGTTTGATTTAAAGTGGAGACCACACACAACCCTGAAAGGAAGCCATAACATGACCAATTCTCAATTCCAGAATGACAAAGAAAACTGACCATATACAATTCCAAGGCAAATGATCTTTTATCTCACTTAAGACAGCATTAGATTGTCATGATAATCAATAAGTACAACAAAAGCACGGTTCAAAAGAAAGAAAACAAGCCAAACTGCAGCAGCATATTTTCACTAAAATTCTGATATTATCTCATAATTTGAATGTCAACTTGATCTCTAAAAATACATATCAATGCCATCAGAACTCATAAAGTAATGCCTTAAAGTTGAAGTCCGTTTTTATTAATAACCAGTAAATAACCTGCTACAACTCTTCTTCAATCCTGCAAAGAAAAGGATTATAGACAAAAGTTATGGAACAACTTATACAAGATAAAGACATTACCAAGAGATGGAACAACTTATTGGGAAGCATCCTTGTTTCAGATAAAAATTTCTCATCAATGAAAGACGAAAAATTGTTCACTAAATCTATTTGTCATCTTTCCAACTAAGCACAGGTAAAGTTCTTTTTCAATACTAGATTCTGAAGCATTTCTACTATATTGAAAATATGCAAGACAAGGGCTGCATATGTGAATTGAAAGCTATATCCTGTTTGATGATATGTATAGTTGCATGCCAATACCTTATCATTTTCTAGAGAACTTTGAAAACATAGAAAGGAATCAAGAAACATAATTAAAAGAAGTTTAACAAACCTCATCTTCATCATCATCATCATAATCACGATCTTCCTTCTTTTTCTTAAGTTGGGTTGTACCACCCTCTTTGTTGATGGGCAATTTCATTGCTCCAAAGGGAGTGTCAACATCAATATGTCCTTTCATGGTGTAACCAGTTCCCCTTCCTCTAATCATATCCCAGAGGGCAGAGCCAAAATCCTTAGGCCTGAAGGAAATTGGAATATCAATATAGCTAAACCCATTTTTCTCAATTTTAGCAGATTTGGTGAGTTCGGCACCACCGATGCTAACATCACCAAGCCAGACCTCATAATCAAGAGCATTGAGGCCAAGGTCAAAATCATTCATGTTTTCCAACTTCAAATGAAGAGTTGCAATTGTCTCTTCAAAAGAGAACCTTTCAAAATGAATCTTCTCAAGATCAATATCAGGCTTATAAGGTATGGGGATTTCTCCAGTTTTCTCCAAAGGTAGAGTTAGCCTTCCCAAGATGGGAACATCAAAAATGAGACTCACCTTCACCCTATAAGGAATGATGCTTCCTGGTTTAATATCAGCATATGTTTGCTTGATGTCATCATAAATCAAAGTAAGAGGAATTTTGACAGTCTGTTCTCCGTGTGCATGGACAGTGCCTGCATCTGGTATCAATCCAGAAACTAGCTTCCTTCCATCACTCTCAACCAAGTAATCTATGTCAATCAGAGGGATCGGCACCGGATTTGGGTTCTTTATGAGCACATCAACAACAAGATCTGCCTTGTGAAGATTAATTGATGGAATGTGTATCGCAGAAACATCAGCAGTAGGCTTCCCAAACCCAATAGCTTCCTCAATCTTCTCACCAATGTCGTGAATGAAATCCTTCACCTTCTCAATGAATCCACCCTTCCCTTCCTCTTTATCATCTTCCTTGTGCTTTTCATCCTTGCTACCCCTTTCCACCACTTCTGGCTCATCAGATGTCGACATATCTAAATTACAGATGGCAAATTTTCACATAAGTTAGCTTGATCAAGATCCAAATCCAATCCAATCACACAGCAAATCAAAGTCAACCAAAGTCACAAGTTAACGCTCTGATCAATTATTTGCAAATGAAAACACTGCAACATGCTGGATCACTTGCATCAGCATTAGCTAGTTACAAACACACGATTCAAAATACATACTTTAGATCTCCATGCTCCAAAAATGCAACAAAACTTGTCATTCCATATCAGGGTGATGATACTAGAAAAAAAAATTATTTGCATTTATTTATGTAAGTACATTTTGTCAATGGATTTCCCAGAAATCATAAGATGGTCAACGCTTGATCATTTGAGTTTAATACAAGATACCACCCTCACAAATATCCAAAATGAGGAAGCTTGGTCAAATTGGCCTTAAAGGGGATCATAAAAATTGAAGATACTAGGTGGGAATGAATCAGAAACATGAGAAAGAGTGCAGAGAAGTACCTGAGAATTGAGGCGAGATGAGTGTTCCAAGTGACAGAGAGAGAGAGTGTGTAACTGTGAATCAGATTAACACAACACAACAACACCACACAACAGCATAGAGATCAAGATTTTGTAGGGGACAATAAAAAAATACAAAAAAAGTGAAAAAAAAAAAATGAGATTACATGAAGGGTCAGATATTTGGCACGAAGAGAAGATGAATGGTAGCCGTTGATTGAAGTTTGAGTTGGTTTGACCTCAAAACCAAGCATTCAACTCTGTAAAGCATGGTCCACACGGAATGCCTAAATAAAAATTTCAACTTTTAAGAACGCCAACTACAAAGTTCAAAAAAAAGTACAAATTTGATTAAGTAATCTTTTTTGTTTATTAAATATCGAGTTCATATTATCAAATATTTTTATAAAATTATTATGGCTTATTTTTCATCTTCATAAAATTTGAAATAACTTTTTTATCTTCTTTTTTTCAAATGCGTAAATTTTTGTTTTAGTTTTTATAAAAAAAATATTTAAAAATGTTCATCTTTTAGAACTTTCAAATTCTTCCTTTTAATATCTAATGCTTATTTTAAAATATATTAATAACATTTATTTTTCAGATTTTAAAAGTTATTTAGATGGCACCCCCTTATATTATCACATTACTATTATTTACTTAACTAGAATGATTATTTAAATTTTTATTTAACACATAAGTAATTAACTCGTAACATACAATATTAAAGATAAAAAAATGGTAAATTTTCAATTTTTAAAAGACTAAAACTAAAAATTTACAAGGATTAAAATTAAAATTTATTCATTTTACAGAAAGTAAAAATACTTTTTAACTAGATTAGTATTCAAGATTCAACACCGACCAATAAAAATATATAATTTATTAATCATTGAGTTGATAGTATTAAATATTTTAATACAATCTACTATTTATTACTGTATTTAATGAAAAATAGTAAATTTTGAAAAATTAATTAATAAATAATAGCATTCAAGCAAATCTACTATATCTTATACATGTATTTTGGTAGGGAAAATAGTATAAAAAGAAGTAAAGCACACAAAAAAAATAGAAAAGAGAAAAATAAGATGAATGAAAATAAACAATAACAAATGAAGTAACTTTTTGGAATTTAATAGTTAAAAACAGAAAATAAGTACATAGAAAAATAAAATAAAAAATATTATTTTTAATATTAATTTCTTTTGTAATATATGTTTCCAGCCCTTTTGATCTGATAAAAAAACACTAAAACATGAAATGTCAATTTTTGACAAATTCACCACAACTGAACTGTTACAAAATGTTAAACATTCCTTGATTATTTCTTTTTTGCAACTTCATGAAAAAATAAACAGGTTTGTGCTGTATATCTTGTTTTGTTCTTCCATATTTTTACTTTATCAAACATCTCACATTCTTTTTTTCATGATTTAAATCATTACCATATCAAAATTTTAAAGGGTTTATTATTAAATGAATCTCTTCAAATTTTGATGTGTGATTATTAATACTTTAAATATCAAAATGAGCTCCTTTTTTTGTTTTAGCTTTTGTTTTTATTTTTTATTATTGCTGCAAATCCTTATGTTATTGATGAATATAATCCATGTAGTATCTATTTATCTAACTGCACACTACATTGGATTCTTGAGGTAAATCTAGTGATATAAACATTGGATTCTTTTACATTACAAATGAGAGAAGAAGATTCACATATTGTCCTGTTCACAAGGTCAGTGTCCATGGACAATATCAATCAGAGAATTCTCAGTAATTATCTGTCCATCAAATACAACCAATTAGCATCTCAAACACTTGACATGGAAGCCATGGATTCTATAACAGTGTAACCTAATCTCACAGGCAAATAAAAAAAATGCCTTGGACTGATGAAACAAAATTATACAAATGATTCAGACCACAAGGTATGAATCACTACAAGCTAAAACAAATTATAAGGAAGATTTTACGTGTTTCAAAAACACTTATGATAATGATACAAGGTAGAAAAACTCATAATTACAAGGGTGGGGGAAAAAGATGTAAGGAGGAGACTCATCATGTCCCTAGAGGAGCTCTGTCATCTGGTCCAGCAAGCATGATCTGTCATTATATTTGCATTTCCAACTTAGCAATGGTGGCCAAAAAGAGAGAGAGAAAAGATGAATTCACAAATTCTAACCAATGTTTCAAGTTTCAGAAGACATACATTACAGTCAAATGCAAATCTCCTTGCAAGCATGATGGCAGCATTCCTTTCTCTCTCTGATTCAAAAGCTAATACAAAAGAATGCCCTTGCTTTGGCTGCCAAAAAAGTCCCTGTGCTGCTGCATTTCCACCTCCTCTAACTCCACAAAGCTAAAGAAAACAAGATCAAAGCAGTATGGTTAACCAAATTCCAGTTTATCATGTGACAAGGGGAAAAAATGAAGACAAGAGTACAAAAACAAATGCATTTTCATACACCCAGATGGCATCGAATAATTCAATGCACAAGGTATGCATATGAATGAACACAGTGATTAACAATCATATAGAGAATAAGTGCAAGAAGGAGGTTAGAGCATTGTTTTGGTTTTCACAATCAAAATATAGATGGTATCAACAGTTTTAAATACCTGCATAGAACTAGAATAGTACTCTTTGGCAATTGTGGTCTTTCCTTTGCAGAGTTTTATCCTCATCTTTCCAACATGAAGCACATGAATAGATTCAGTTGGAGGAGAACCATTCACTTGAGTTACAACTACCTGAAAAGTATTAAATGCAACTACAATATTATTGTCATGTAATCCAACTACACTTCTGAACTTTCTTTTGAAAAGTGAAGAACAAAGCACAAAATAACAGCAGTTTGTCAAAACTAAACAATTTGATTAAATGACTCAGCAACAACAACGTACGAAACCATACACATTTAGATTAAAAAAAACAGCTGAACTTAACAAGGCACGCATGTACAGAACAACATACGTTAAATTCAGTGTCATGTTTGCGCACAAGCGCCTCTACATAGGTTCCCAAACCAGCAGCTGCATGAGAGTACACAAGAAATGTGAGCTAAACATGGCTGCACAGCAGAACATGTCTTAAAAAAACAGATAAGAAAAGTTTATATTTAAATTGGCTGTTAGTGACTACTACTAATGGAAATAAGGATAAGTAAAAATGAAACCAGACCTGGGTCTATTGGACCAGCAGTGGAAAGTGTGACATGCTCACTTTCTGAAATAACATCAACTTGCAATACACGTCCAACATCAAAAGGCTCAGGGGCGTAAATTGATTTGCTTGCTCCTGAGAAAATTATATCATATTGTCATTTCTTCCGGATAAATAAAATTTGTTTTTAAAGAAAATAAAAAAAAGGAAAAAAGCAGAAAAATATTTTAAATAAATAAAATAAAAAAGGAAGAAAATAAACAAAATAAATAATAAAAAAATTCTTTTGCACCCCTGCCACTTTTTCTTTTTACCCCCTAGCCCATCGCACTCTCTTCCTTTCCACACCCCTTTTCTTATTTCACACAAACCCATCAGCTTTTTATGAGAGCTGATGGGAAGGGGGTGGCAGATAGCACGAGTGCTAGGCCAGCTGAATGGGCGCAGACTTATTTGGTTAAGGTGGTCAGATAATAATAGCATAGGTGACGAACAGCAGAACTAGTGCCAGCAGAATGGACCCAGGTTTATTTGGTGAAAGCAGTGCAGATGGGCTAGGGGGTAAAAAGGAAAGTAAAAAACGAAGGTGAGAAAAAAGGGGTGCAGGGGTGCAAAAAGCAAAAAAAGAAATGTTTTATTATTTATTTATCTTTATTTTAGAAAAATATTTTTTTCCTTTTTTTTCTTTTTATATTTAAATTATTCTTCTTTTTTCTACCTTTTTTTATTTTCTTTAAAAACAAAATTTATTTACGAGGAGAAAATCGGGTGTTGACACATGATAAGGAAAGATAAAAACGAGGAACTACTGGATAACATATTTAACAACAACCAGTCTTCCAGCATCTTCAACAGCACAGCTTAGATAATAAGCACCACTGACAGTTACGTTTGGCAACCTTAAATGTATAATAGCCACAAAAAGCAAGTAACAAGCTATGAATAAAGTTCTTAAAAAGTGATTTAGGCGTAACTCAATCCTACAAAATAAGCTTGTAAGATGAAGTTTATACCCACTTATATACTAAAATATGGTCATATCATATACCTCTTGTGGTTGTGACCGAATAGTGAGTGACATGATAGAATCAATAAACCTCACTAGAATAGGTATGGATACCATCTTACAAAATAGTTTTAAGTTTAACTAAATTAATCATTAGTATTTGCACAACACAAGTAGTTATACTGAACATTCATCTATGATGAAAAATGTTAAGCAGATGATAGGTAGGTGAGGGTTTGAGTGTCATTTATAAATTTCTATAAATACTAAAAGATAGAATTGTCATCATCATAACTATTATTCGCTCTCCAGAAAAATGACCAATAATAGAAAATGCAATACAATCAGTAGAAAAAATTCATAAATCAAGAGTCGGATGACTGGAAAGTTAAAAAAACAGAAAAATTACCTGAGATAAGTTCTTTTTTGGCACCATCAGATGATACACGATACCACTGAATTGAACATTCCGAAACTTCAGGTGCATTATCAGAGCAAGGCTGAATTTGCAAGTAAGAACCTAAGGTTTCATTCCCTTCAAGTTCATAAAAATGAGAAATATTCTCCCCACCTTTCTTTGTTCTAGTTAGCTGAAAAGTATTATGAAAGATAATCAATAAAAGAAGCTTACAATGATTAGTGGAAGACAATCACTTAACTCCTCCATCTAAGCAAAGAGATTCCCCCTTCACTTAAGAAAAAAACATTGTTCAACAAACACTAGTCCAAATGTATAAAATCATGGAATGTTCGTTCACACCATGTAAGAATCAGAAGATTCTCCCAAGTCTATCTAAAGATCATACTGCCTCAGCGAATGAATATGGAATATTAAATATTCACGTGTTTTTCATATAGTATTTTAAAATCATTTCTTTTTAATATGAATCATCAGAAAAATAAAGCAATTGTGAAAGAATTATAGGACCAGGTTTTCAGTATTGCCAGAGAATTTGACAGTATGAAGGTAAATACTGCATGACACAAAGCAGAGGTGACAAACACTAGTTGATAAGAGGGGGAAACCAAACACTTTAGGATTCCAGCAATCATCTCATATTACTATTCAATGTGAAACGTACACACTCCATAATATTCAAGTCCCTATCATAGATATCCTCCAATGGTCATGATACACAGCAATTGTCGAGGCATGTTGTCCTCATAATCCATGCATGATGCAAAACCATGTTAAACACAGATTTTCAACCAAAAACCAGACTTCAAAACCAAATTCAAGTTACAAACCGTGATTCATCATAACATGCTGCTTAAAAACCCAACAACTGTCTAAAAGTCTTCCACATAATGCTGAGAGTATATCATAGAATTGACCATTGATGGTTCATATGACAGGCATACCTCCTTTTGAAGTCGAAGATACTGTCTAGTCTTCTCTGCAAGTTGAGCCCGCAATGCTCGAAGTTCATGTTCCATGTCCATGACCTAAAATTCAATCAACAATCAATGTAATCATATATCTTAAATAACTTAATAAAAATGTTGACAATATGGAAAAAATAAGTCCAAGTAAATAAAGGAAAGAAATGTAATTCAACAAAGCAGAACAATCAAGAGACTGCACACCTAAGAAAAATGGAAACTAGAAATAGCATTTAGATGAGAGAAAAAATAGATACATGTGTAAGTGCTCATATATACCTTGCTTGGCTGATGCAGCATTTTGATTCTTCGAGCCTCTTGAACCTCCTTCATTAATTGTTCCATGTCCTAAACCATAGAACCAAATTTTGTTCAAATGATTATTACTAAATTAAGACAGACCAACGGTATTTGTTTTCTCATATAAGAAAAGAGAAAGCAAAAACATTTGAGAGGGAGTGACAAACAATGCATAGAAAGGGAAGCAGTAGCTCAACTGCTGAAGGGTATCACATTAAAACAATAATAAAAAGAGTCAGATGTTTAGTTCAGGCTTTCAGGGAAAATGAAAACCTAGAAGTGAGGGAAAGATAGGTGCAAGAAAGCTTGAAGCATAATTTTAAACAAACAAGCAAAAATATTGAGCAAAATACCCATCTTCCACTTTCCCTTGTCCTTGTGTCAAGATAACTACTTGCAAATATATACTGAGCCTATTAGGATAAACCTTTCAACAAGCACTTATTACCAACTCCCTACAAATAAAAAGTGGCAAATGACAAGAAAATAACACAAACTTGTTTCTCAGAGGCTTGAGACATTCTCTCGTGTTCTTGAAGTGCCTCTTCCACTCTTTGAACTGCTGCTCGAGCATCCTCTATTTCAGCACGAGCAAAAGCTCTTTCTTCATCAACAAGTTTCTTAGCATCTTCAGAAGCCTAGAAATTAATTGAACTATCAATATTGGAAGAGGAATTTCTTTATGTAGCCATGTAATGAAGACATAAGCTAAAGAAAAAATATATCATTATTTGTGAAGCTATATTATTAATATGCAACATTTCGGTCTTGATCAGAATTATAGAAGTAATGAATTGCTCAATTCAAGTAAGTGCACAATCCGTGCTTTCCGATTCCATGGTTGAGGCAGAGTACTTGTAAATCTTTTTGCCCAAACTTGTGATGGGATAAAATAGGATTTGTGACATCTCTGTGGAGCTCAGCATACAACTTTGTCAGGAAATGTCTTTAGTAAGGATTGTAAGGGACTGGAGTCCTCTTTGATGCAATTGTTGGTCTCATTGTGTTTACTTTTAATGTTTATAAAGAGGATATCTTATAATGTTTGATCTTCTTTTCTCTTCCTATTTCTAATGAAACTTCTTTCTTCGCCATGTAAAACAGGACAACTCACCTGCTTAAGAAAATTTGCAAGCTTCTTCACTTCTGCCTTCTCTTGTATTAGTTCTCCTTCCCTCTGAGTCAACTGAACTGCTAGAGCTTCAACCTGGAGAATGCGCAGAATAAATTACAGTTGCACGATTGCATATCTTAGAAGACTGAATGCACAAATAAACTGGCACTACGATGAACATTACATTAAAAAAATTAAAAATTTAATAATTCATTTTTATTCATGGAGCAATGAAAGCATTTCTAGATAAGAAAATGTACTTCTGCAAGTATATACAAAATTTAAGAGAAGTATTTCCAAGTTCATTCTCAAAGCGCTTCCATTAACATACACTCTCCCAAATTGACTTCTCTAGCAATAGACAATACTTTATATTATAGAGGCAGCTTCATATGGAAAAGCACATAACAGGATAAATATGAAAACCTGATTATTTTGTAGAACAAATTTGAAGTAGAAATCTTCCTTTTACAAAAAATAAAAAAGAACTAACCATAGAAATAGCTTCTTCCACATCATCCTTGTTTCTGCCTGCCACACGCCCTTTTAAGGAATCAAGTGCATCTCTAAGTTTCTTCAAAAGAACATGTTTCTCCAAAGATGCAGCCTCTCTAAGTCTAGCCTGATTTCACCAGCACATGAAAAACTTAGTTTAAAAATGGAGCATCCCTTTCTTCAAAAGTTATGAATATGACCATTGGTTATTTCAATTGCAAGCATTACAAAATAACAATCTCAGGTTGCAAAACCCTTCAAAAGGAAAAACTGTATTCCAATGTAAAAAATAATTGATTTTAAACCAGAACAAAGGGTAACCTCTTCAGACAACTTAGCTGCGGCTGCCAAACCCTTCTCGAATTTACTGGCAAGGTCACGAACCGAGAGACGATTATGCTGCTCCAACAGTTGAGCAGTCTCACGTGCCACAACTTCCTTCATAGACAGCACTTTAGGGTCATCCTTTGTCTCCATTATCTGATTGTTAGCTCCAATTCTGTAATTAGGAAACCGACTAGAAGCAAACACAACATCAGAAGACACCGCAGGCACGGCCTCTTTTTGCATTGTATCACCAAAATCACGAGCCACCCTTGTCATTTTTCACACTCAATTACCTCTGCCAATCAGAAAATCAAACCTTTTAGCAAAGGAAATTCAACAAATTACAGCTTACAATAATACAAAAAAAGGGGACGTAAAGAACAAAAGCAGAAGTACTTTACAAACAAAACATACAAAAAATGAGAAACTAATAAACAGAGATACCCCAAGTCCATAATCCATTAAGCTTATTGAAGTCAAAGCATTTTCACAAGGAAACTAAACCCCCTTAATCTTCCTTCTTCTCCCTCCTTTTCTTATTTTGTTTTTCTTTTATCTGAATTTAAAGCAGCGGTGAAAAGGCTAACAAGAAAAGGACAAAATGAAAGCTTTAACTTACGGGTGATGAGAAGATAGAAAATAGGTAGATATGCTTGTGATTCTAGGATCAGATGCAAAGGGGGTTGCTCCAATTTGGTTATATACACAAGCAGTGGTCAGATCAATGGTTTTAGAGAGATAGAGGGAGAGAAAGAATAAGCACATAGCATATGGATAGAGAGAATGAGAAAGATGAAAGCTTGCTTTTTGAAAAGAGGAAAAAAAAATAGGTTGTGTTGTGCCGCCCGTGTGTGAAGTGGCCCCCCTCTTACGGGACTTTATTGTCAACGTTTTGTGTTGTGTTGTCTTTGTGTCATCCTTTGCCACACACAACAAAACAGCTTTGAATGGAACTAAGCTACTTGGATCATTGTCTTCAAGATGTTACATACAACAATGGTGTTTGTTTGTTGCTATTACTAACATAACCATTGCAATACTTTGTCACCATGCTTATGCTTTCAACTTCAATTTCTTCCATTTTCAGGGTCCCCTTCACCCTTCACCCTTCACCCTTCACCCTTCACTTCACTCACAATTTCATTCTCATTCTCTTTTTTCTATTATTTGATCTGCAATTATATTATTCACTTTCAATGACTTTGAGATAGCTTTCGGTGTTAGTTGTTTGACTGGGTTTTGGTTTCGGTGTGCGTTGTGAAGTCAAGGAAAACATTCCAAATTATAATTTTTTTTAAACATCATAGACACCTCAGAAAAAAAATTAAATCAATAATCTCCTAATTCTTATAGAAAATGAATTTGGTCATTGAACACACAAATACACATATTAAATCTCCTAATTCGTGTTTTACAGAAAATGAATCCCTGAGAAAAAAAAATCTCAAAATAAAACACTGTGAAAAAAACACATTTTTAATAAATAGATAAAAAAAATATTACCAAGTAATTTGGGGAATCATTGTTACAATAATGCAAGATCATATCATATTATTCTTCCATTATGTGTGCCCGAATGAATTAGGGCAGATTGTGGATAGTTGACATTTTGAAATCGATTTTTTTCTTTCCTTATAAACCTAATTCACAATCAATCACAATTAATTGCTTATTACCATTAGGTCATATATTAGAGGGAATAACTAGTTGCTAATTTATTAATGGCTTTATTGTTACATTTTTCTCATACCTATGCCTCTATGCATTTAATTACGTATATGATTTGTGTTTTACTGTTACATTTTTCTCATACCCATATGATTTATGAATTATTGTTACATTTTTCTCATACCTATGCCTCTTTACATTTAATTACTTATATGATTTGTGTATTACATGATCAAAATGTGGTATGCCACAATCTTAGTTGCATGATAGAATATATCTCAAACCTAAAAAATACTCTCCAAAAATTTAATAGTGATATTCGTATTAATCGGATATAATATTTTTTAAGTCTAACCTAATTTTAAAAAAATTTAGTTAATCATACTTAAGACAAAGTATGTATAAATACTTATTATTAATTTGAGTGTCAAAATATTTTTTATAAATTTACTTTTCACGTGTCAATGTTAATACATATTTAAAATAAGACTAAGAAGATCTATATAAATAAGACTTATGAGACAATAACAATTATATATATATATATAATATATATACAAATATTTTCCACAAACATTAATTGGTAGAGGAAGATAGGCAATACTTTCACATAATATCATGTTTTTTTTATGGAAGGTAACTATGCCAATATTTTTACATTATACAAAGCAATATGAAAACATTGATTCAATTAGTAATAATTTTAAATTAGAATTATGAAAACACAATTATATTAAATATTTGAAGAAGAAAATTATCATTTATTAAAACTAAATCTGAATTGAATAAATTTATATTTAATAGAAAATATTTGTGATCTATAAAAATATGGATTTTATAACCTTACATGAAATATAGTATAAATTATTTAGTGATAATATGAAGTAATAATAAGATCTCTAATAAAATAAATTTCAATAGACCTTTGCATCTAACAAAGGTTATTACATTTTATATGCTATGGAAATGTCTTCTTCTAGCATTTTCAAATGAATTTTGTATTAATAAAATTATTTTAATATAGATTCTACAAATATAAATTACTTAAATTGATTTCATTTTTTTAAAAAATAAATTTCTTTATTTTGAGAAATTTATGTAGGATTCACTTTATAATATTTTTTTAGTAATTAAAATTTATTAAAAAAATTGGATCAAAGATTATTAGTCTTTGTGATTTATAATTTAAATTTACACTTTATCTATTTTTTACGACAACTTAAATTACAATAATTAGAAAAATGAAATATAAAATATGTGTAGAAGATAAAGCACGTGGAAAGGGGCTTCTAGGTCCCATCTCAATCACGTTGCTTTCATTATGTTCTGAAATTTCATTTAAAAAAATAGAAATGCAAGGTGTGTCACTATTTGAAATATTTTAAATTTCAGTATTCAATAGAAATTCAATGATTACAACTCCTTTTTAATTCTTTTTATATTTATTTCTGTATGTCATGTCATATAAACTTAATTTAAATTCAACTTTAAATTTAGACAAAACTATCTTTATTTTAAGAGAGATATACCGACTCAAAATTAACTATTTAAATTGTCCTTATCGTTACTTTCTTTTAAATTTAATAAGAATAATGAAATATATTTTTTATTACTAAATTTTTTTTCGTATTATAATCACAATAATTATATCATAAAAATAAAAAAAATAAAAAAATAAAAAAGTTAAAATGATAATAAAAATCAAAATAGTTATACTAATAAACTGATTATATAATTATCATTATCAATTATCAAATTTCAAAAGAATAATTATAAAAGATATTCTGCTTTTTTGCAAATAAAAAAATTAAAATACGTTCATATTTAGATGCACAGTATTAATATAAATAGTTCGTTTCATCATTAATTTCTTTTAAGAAACACAGTAGTTATCTTCTTAAAACAAATAGAAATAAACCCTTTAAACTTTAATTTTATTTTAATTGATTGTCAAATTTCATCACATTTAGAAATAGATATCTTAAAATTTAATTTTACGTCAATTAATATTCAAAATTCATTATTTTTATAAACAGACACCTAAAAATGTTCTTTTATTATGATTAATATTTTAAATTAATATAAGTATCAATAATATTCAAATTCAAAAGTTTGAATTTAGTTTAATTTAAATGAAATTCTCGGTGTTTATTTAAAAAATATATTATTGGAACAAAATTAAAATTTAAGGTATCTTTTAATAAATATCATGAAGATTAAAAATCAATGAAAATTTAAAGTTTACAATTATAAAAGGAATAATATTTAGGATGATTAAGTGCTCTTCTCTCTTTAATTTACTTAATCTTGAAAAGTCTAATTTATTATATTTATTTATTAGTGTAATAAAATATTTATTGTTAATAATAAAAAAAAAACATTTCATTCTCTTTAATCATTTAATTTTTAGATGCAAACCCTATATTCAGAGTTCAGAAATATATCTAACGTCAGTTTTTCACTTTTGAGCAGAGAAGCTTCCGATTCCGGCACGGCGAGCGGCATTGCAGCTTCTCGGTGAGTTCCTTATCCCTTTCCTTTTCTCCGCTGTGAAAGTGTTGAGAATTTCATGAGTGTGTATAATTCCATTTTTATTTGTGAATATCTTTATCAATGCAAACCATGAATTTTCACTACTTGTTCTGTCCTGGTCTTGGCTATATTATATGCACATATATTGTCTCCTAATGAATGATATATGAGAAATTTTCATGGCGATTGATTATTCACATCCAGACCCGGAATCTGCTTTGCAATTATTATATTTGATGTAATTAGCCAGATTATGTCATTCCTTTCATGATTAAATCGCACTAAAGTTGCAATGTAGTTGTTTTGTGCTTGTGAATTAGGTTAATATAATGTAGGAAGATATAGTTGGATTGAAGAAATTATTAGAGCATTATTGGATCTTAAATTTGAGTAAATCTCCATTGAAACACAACGATATAACATGAAAATGATTTTAAATTTATGATTTGGGATCTCAAAAACACTTTCAATGCGAACCTAATGATTAAATTAGTTTTTAAGTTTTAAAAAACTGAATTGTAAATAAAAAGTTATAAAGTGTATGTAGGTTTTATAAGACATTTGGATTGGATCAAAACTTGTAAGAAAGTTTTAAAAATGATGAAGAGGACCTACTTAAAGTAAAAGAAGAACTTGTACAAGCATCTCCATCAGATGTTTACTCAGGTGTTTGAGTAAAGTACCAGTTACTTGAAGCATTATGTAGTTGTTTGAATAAAGTACTAGTTGTTTGAAGTAACTTTCCGTTGGAGGAATATGTGTTGACACTCAAGTTGCATAAAGATAGTTTGCAGTTATTTCATTAAGAAATTGTTGCTTATCAATAAGGAAATAATATTTTGGCCAAGAGAAAGGGAGAGCAAATAAAGAGAGTATAAAATAAGGAGTGGGAGAGATTAAAAACTATAAAATAATGAGTTAGAGTTTCTTAAAATTTCTTCAATTAGAGCAAATTTGAGTATGAGTTGCTTAAAAATAATGTGGCATCATATTTTACATTATATAGTGTTAGTTGCTTCCAGTGAAGTTGTCCTAAGAATGTCGAAAGAAGTAATAACAATCAATTATGCGTAGTGTAAAAATTAGTTAGATATCCTAAGCCACCTAATAATTTCTCATTTAGGTTGTTAGGCTTGCTGGCCTTTTGATGATAGGCCTTGGTGTACTTATGCTTATTTGGCCTACTTGGGCTGATAAACTTAGTGACCATAGACAAGTTAGTTAGGCCAAACCTTAACAATACAGAGCCTGTGATAGGTAAACAGGTGAGTTAAAGCTTTGTAATTAGGATCATCAATCAAGTTTAGCCCGATTCACCACTATGCCATTTTTTTTACATTTTTCTCTATCTACTAAACCTCTGTATCAGAGATTGGATTTTTCAACACCGTTGAAATTTATTAACGTAAGATACAATTACCCATTTTGTTTAAAATAATAAAAAAATGTTGTTTTTGGGTGCAGTGGACAGGCATGGCAGATAAAGATGAAGAGTCGGCTATGCCAAGGGATGCAAAGATTGTGAAGTCTTTGTTGAAATCAATGGGCGTGGGGGACTACGAACCTCCTGTTATACACACGATTCTTGAGTTATGGTATCGCTATATAGTTGATGTGTTAACGGATGCCCAAGTGTATTCAGAGCATGCAGGCAAGTCCGAAATTGACTGTGATGATGTTAAGCTTGCTATTCAATCCAAGCTTAACTTCAGTTTCTCACAACCACCTCCTCGCGAGGTAATATTAGTTACTTTTTATTTTTCAATGTCCTTATCCAATGGTTACATTTTATATATTTCACGTCCAATACAGAAGGAAAAATTACACATTATATTTTTTATTGTTGAATTAGGCTGGTTGTGATTTTTCTGATAGAAAATGCTGGCACTCCTTCTCCCCAATGCTTCTATTTTCTGCCTTATTTGTAGTTAAAAACCAAAAATGTATTGCAAGTGTCACGCTAATATGAGAGCTGTTGGCATGTTTATTTACTTCAACTTAAGTAAAACCCATAAGGAGAAAGTTGTTCTATTCTGTTAGTTTCTAGTATTAAATTTCTAATATTAGGAGATATGTTTCATGGAGGAACCTCTTTCAAACTGAACATCCTGAATGGGGCAGAGAGTATTATTTGTAGGATGGATTTAAGAGTTCATTTGCAGGTGTGACAATGATGGTACTACATTCATCAGAAAAAAACATGGTACTACATTCATCAGAAAAAAACATGGTACTATGACCTCTGCTGCACAATTGTAAACAATTAATTTGTTTTTTAAATAATCATACTGGACTACGAAAGAAATCACATATATTGCAGTTTCATTACTAGCTTGCAGAAGTCACAGTTGTTTGGGAATTATGGCTCTGAGATTGCCTTTCAGTGGGACAGGATTTATTGCATAAATCAAAATTATCTATAAAGTTACGGTGTCGTGAAGTATTTGTCGCTTGATCATCTGTTTTTTTACTTCGAGCTGGCAGGTGCTTCTGGAGTTGGCTCAAAACCGCAACAAGATACCATTGCCAAAGACTGTAGCTGGACCTGGTATCCCGCTTCCACCTGATCAGGACACGTTAATCAGTCCGAACTACATGTTTGGAATTCCAAGTCAAGGGTCTGAACCTGAAGAAACAGAGGATGAAGAAACTACTATTCCCAACCCCTCTCAGGAAGAGAAGATAGACATGCAACAACAGGAACTCCATCAAAGAGTATCATTTCCCCTACCCAAATCCCAAAAGGATTAATTCAAGTCCCATATGCCATTTATGATTAACAAATTTACTCTAGCTTACACGAAATTGTTTTACTCCTGTTGTAGTTAACAAAAACCATAAATTTTGTAGCTTGTTCAATTTAGTCTTTTGTAAAGTCCACTGGATTCTGACATTGAAACAAATTGGTATCAAAACAGCTCCTTGTTGTGGTCAGAAGTTCCCGTGAACTCAGTGTTGGCCTCAACTCTCTATAGTTGTTGGCTTGGAGCCATGCTTATTCTGATAGGGTAAGAAGATGGAAATGGAAGAGGAACTGAGGGGGATGGTATCCGATGATGAAAATGGTTTTAAGTGAGTGAGAAAAAATGGTCAACGGGGAAGCGTGTAGTGACAAAAGGAGTGAACTGAAATTCACAAAACAAAAGGAAATGGCAAAAAAGTGAGGATTTCGAGAAAATGGTGACGTGATCAATAAATTATTTGAGGTACAATGCAGATAACATTCTTTTCTTTTTTTTTGTATTTTTGTCTTTGGTCTTTAGTAGAGACACTAAATAATATGATGTCTTCTAAAATGATAAAAAAAAATAGCAATTAACAGAATGTACGTTAATAGTTATTATTTATTCTAAAATGATAAAATAAATAGCAATTAACAGAATGTACGTTTAATAATTATTATTATGTATATGCTTTTGATTTTATTATTTTGTTTTGAAATATTTATATGAAACAATGAAAAAAGCTTAGTTTCTAACATAATAAAATATGTGTACATATACCTAATAACGTACATTCTTTAAAAAAATACCTAATAACATAAAAAGAAAATGGCAGGAACAAAATACTTAGCACATACTTTAATTTATTTGTTCAGGGTTTATGAGAAATCCTAAAGTGTAAAAAATAATATAAACGTTAAAAATGTTTGTAATTATACTCGAGAATATTCATCCTACTATGTTTTTGTTTTCTTACCTTACTAGTTTAATCTGAGAGTGTTTTGGCTAATAAGTAAATCAAGATGAACACCATTTTTAATCACACAAGTCATTTTAATATCATTTAGAAAATTATATTTACTAAATTACCTAATATTTATTATGTACTTGAATAAAATATGTAATAAATAATAACATCTTTTACACACTAATGTTTTGCTATTAAATAAAATATTATTCACTTAATAATTTTAGGCAAAATCATTTTTAGTTTTATCAAGCAATATTCTAAATCGAATATAAAATTTTATCGTGCTAATAATCACTGAAAGAGAAAGTCTTGCAGCAGCAGCAAATGAAGGGAGGAGAGACTCAAAAAAAAAAAAAAAAAAAAAAAAAAAAAAAAAAAAAAAAAAAAAAAAAATTTTTTTTTTATAA
>Ga0123342_1001319_pt1 | contig 41706 bp, 24 predicted proteins | sample Turbeawhitnodule_FD_89960 | JGI IMG/M metagenome (GOLD analysis project Ga0123342, IMG submission 89960) | Root nodule microbial communities of legume samples collected from Mexico - Turtle bean Mexico white nodule | ecosystem: Host-associated > Plants > Roots > Nodule | place: Mexico: Nepantla...
ACCTCCGAATGGAATCGAAGCAGGAAGCGCACCATAGAATCCAACCAGGGGAGCAATCCTCGTATTAGAAACCCTAAATTAGAAATTCGAAATCCCCAATTTGAATAACCTAAATCCTAATTCGGTATTCGATAAAGTAATGTAAGCATCATCCACGTAACTTACACGTGTCTGCCACATAAGCACCACTTAACGCCGTTTGATGATATTTAACATAAATGACCATTTTGAATACATTTTAAAAAATTTAGGGACCAAATTGAATTTTTTAAAAACCACTGTACCAAATTGACTATTGACTATAAATATAGGGACGAAAAAGGTAATCAAATTTTTTTTAATAATAAAATATTATATTTAACTAATAAAAATAAATATAAATTAAATTTTGAAATAAAATGATAGTATTTTTGTTTGTTAATCATTACTGTTTCACTAATTTCATTAGTTGTTGGAATTGCGGAATTCAATGTTACACGGATGAAGATTAAATAAATAAATTAGGAAGAAAAACTGAAATTTCCACACATGTAATTATTGAGGTCCATCGTTACAGTTACAGTGGCCACTCCACGTTTGTGTTCATTGAAGTCGGTAGGTAAACGGGTTCGGATCAGCGTACCGTTTGCGGACCCATTTTTAAGACCTGCCGATTTCAGCGCGAGGAGACAGCGACGTCGCCGCTGCGCCGGTGCAAACACGAGGTGGCGCCTCCGCGAAGAAGATCCGCTGTCTGAAAATAATATTTTACCTGTATTTATTAGAACCGGCGAAGCGGTGCTATCTGAGAGCTTTTGCCAGAAAAAATCCGTTTATTTCGTGGTTAGGACTTATCCGTCCGTTTAAAAGCGGACTTAAACGGGTCGGAGCGTCCACTTATCCAGGCTTAGAGTTGATGAATTGACGAATGAGACAAGGTAAGAAGGGTGTGATTTTTTGGAATATTCAAATTACGCAACGCAAACAAGTTCGCTAAAACCCTTCAACACAAATGGCCTCTTCTATCAGTCTCTCCACTCCTTTCTACCGCCCTAGGTTTGTTTCCATCTCCCCATTCCATCACTTCATACACCATTTCCCCTCTCTCTTTTTCTTTTTTGAAGTTTACTTTACGAATGTATGGTTCTCGTTTGGGTTAGTTTAGCCCGTGTTCTTCATAATTTTGATATTTCAATACAACACTAGTTTAGCATCTCGCTTGAAACGAAATTAAGATTGGCATAGTTTTCATTTCTGAATTATGGATGTCCATTTTGTGAATTTAATTGGGCATATTAGTGTGTGGATTCAATCAAGCATGTTTAATTTCAGGAGCTGGGGTTTTTATATATCATTATGTGCACATGTTGTGTCTGTGATATCACATTTTGGATGTCAAAATTGCTAATTGTATCTTTTGGCTGCTCTCCTGTGTGATGTAGTGTATGCAAACAATTGAAATTGTTCACTGGGTTGCACAAGTTCTCACTCAGTGGACATGGGTCGGATTTGGCCTTTGTCCAACTCAACTCCAGTGCTACTTTTAGAATTAAAGCTACATTGACCTCTGGACGAGGAGTCTTGGGATCTTATCCAAACAGTAATGGTGTCGGAGCTGAGGGGCAACGTGATGTCGCGGCATTTGGAACTCCGGGAATAGACACAGCAGTGCCAGCAGGCAGTGGTTTTTCTGATGATGATGACGAGTATGACTTCGATAGTCCAACAGAAGGTTTTGCGTCCGTACCGGAGGCCATTGAAGACATTAGGAACGGAAAGGTTGTTGCTTTCTCTGTTTATGGGATCTGTCTTTTTCTGTTTAGTGAAGGGGAGGTTTATAGTGTCAAAGGTTTTGGTTTTGCATTTATGAACTAAATTTGTGCTTTCAGATGGTAGTGGTTGTAGATGACGAGGATAGGGAAAATGAAGGAGACCTGATAATGGCTGCGGAGTTGGCTACACCTGAGGCCATGGCTTTTATTGTGAAGCATGGAACTGGGATAGTGTGTATAAGCATGAAGGAGGAAGATTTGGAGAGATTGGACCTTCCTTTGATGGTAAACAGTCAGTATAATGACGAGAAACTTCGCACAGCGTTCACTGTAACAGTGGTATGTACAATTTGGTGCATGCATTACACGTATGTAGTTGTTCTATGTCTCTATGATAATGGTCCTCCTTTGTCAATGTTAGCTAAAAGCACTACACTTCATTTTTACCTTGTACTTGTAGGATGCTAAACACGGTACTACCACAGGGGTGTCAGCTCGTGATAGGGCTACAACAGTCCTTGCCCTTGCATCCAAAGATTCAAAACCAAGTGATTTCAACCGTCCGGGCCATATTTTCCCACTAAAATACACGGAGGGTGGTGTGCTGAAGAGAGCTGGACATACAGAAGCTTCAGTTGATCTTGCCATACTTGCTGGTCTGAATCCTGCAGCAGTTCTGTGTGAGATTGTGGATGATGATGGTTCAATGGCTAGATTACCTAAGCTTCGACAGTTTGCAGAGCGTGAAAATTTAAAAATTGTTTCTATTGCTGACTTAATAAGGTAAGTCTTTATATTTCTTGAAACATTCACTATATGCATGTTTATGATATCCTTTAAGTTTCAACTCCTGAAATTATAATTTAAATACCCAAAGTTGTCTTTCTGTGATACTTTTGACTTTTGAGGTCACTGCCAAATAACTACAATAATTGCTTATGAAGTATATTTGATTTAATTTTATTTACTATCGATGGATTTTTCAAATAACATTATACAAAGAGGAATTTTATTTTGTTTTTATTCCATTATATGTACCAGAATTAGAGTGCCATTGAACAAGAAAAATCTATATGAACAGTTAGAATTTTCTCAATGCTTATTCGATTTTGTGCTTTTATTTCTTTTTTTCCTTACATTATTGTCCTTTCCCTGGTTTTTGCTTCCTGGATACTTTTCTTTGAATACTCGAGAGATGGACAATTGTTTTTATTGCAGATATAGAAGGAAGAGAGATAAACTAGTAGAGCCTGCTGGTTCTGCAGTAATACCAACAATGTGGGGGCCATTTACAGCTAACTGCTATAGATCACTTTTAGATGGCATTGAGCATATTACAATGGTTAAGGTGAGCAATACCTGTGTTTATGTTGGACTATTATTTGTAGCAACACGTGTGAACAATGTTCATAGTTGGACTGAATATTTTAAATAAATAACAACGGGAAAATGTGAAAATAGAAAGGATGCCAGTATCGTAGAACAACATGAATTAAAATCACCCGGCAGCTTCGTCTATGTTAACCATACTGCACTGCATTATATCCTTATTTGCTATGCTTAAATCCAACCTTTTTATTGATATTTCCAAATTTCTTTGTCTGAAAATTAAAATGACTTACGACTCATAAGTTTTTTTAAGCTTATTTCAATTAGTGTCTTTGTGAGAATTATGAAAATACACCCTTTTAAGCATATAAGTTTCATGGTTGAATTCATGACATAAGATCTCATGTGATGAAAACTTATTAAATAAGTGATTAATTTAGCTAATTATCTTAACTATTGGGATTAAGGCCAAACTCTTAAAGTATAGGGGTGATACTCGAGGTAAACTTAAGGAATTACAAATGTATGTAAGCCTATTATCATATAAACTAACGTTGTCATAGTATTTTTTTTATATGGGGATAAATTGATGTTCAGCCTTTTTTTTCATTATTTTGCCTTTAAAATGTTTGCTGGTATGTTTATAAGCCTGAAGCCTTTATGTTGAACTTGTTTCCATGTTAGAAAATTAATTTGCTTAATAGTAAACTTTTAGCCAATGTCGTGGTTTTGACTGTTTATAGCTTGACAGGGTGACATTAGTGATGGACATGATGTACTTGTGAGGGTACACTCAGAGTGTCTCACAGGAGACATATTTGGATCTGCCAGATGTGACTGTGGAAATCAGCTTTCTATTGCAATGCAACAGATTGAGACTGCTGGTAGAGGTGTATTGGTCTATCTTCGTGGACATGAAGGAAGGGGCATTGGGTTGGGCCACAAACTTCGTGCCTATAACCTACAGGATGATGGACGGGACACTGTAGAGGCTAATGAAGAGTTGGGATTGCCTGTTGACTCAAGGGAGTATGGAATTGGTGCACAGGTAATTATAGTAAAAATACTTAATAACTGGAATATTGAATGTGATTCTTTTAAGTCTCACTTCTTCGTTCATGGTGATTTACAATGGAGTTTAATTTCTTTGCACCGAGGGTAAAAAGTTGGAATTTGAAATTATGGTAGATCTGACTTTTAGAAAATGTGGTAAAAATGTTAACTAATTAGAAATTTTATGGTAGATCTGACCTTTCAAATAGTTATTACAATAAATTTACTGTGTATATCATTTTGTGATTGGAATGTAAAAGTTTACGACGAGATGAAAGTTCATTGGCATGCTATATCTGGTGCAACATATAATTTCATGCTATTTATTTTTGGTATTGAGTCAAAAGGTTGGAATTTGAAATTGCATTTGCAGATTTTGAGGGACTTGGGTGTTCGTTCTATGAAGCTAATGACAAACAATCCAGCAAAATACGTGGGGCTCAAAGGTTATGGTTTGACAATTTCCGGTAGGATACCATTGTTATCACTTGTCACAAAAGAGAACAAGAGATACTTAGAGACCAAACGTGTGAAAATGGGTCACGTATATGGCTTGCCAGAGAGTGGCAATGGTAAAGCCGGCAGTGGTGATGATTCTGATGCTGCTCCTGGCTTATAGCCTGCTTTTTTTGCCAGATACACAATTTTATGTCATAACAAAGAGGAAGTGGTTTTCCATGGGAGCTCTTGATTTATTTTTTCTGATTCATTTGCCTGATTTTTCTTCTGGCAGACTATATAATTAGGCTTCGTCAAACATTTGTCACTCTTAAACTTTATCAAGTGCCATGTAATTTATATCGTAGTCTCGTAGATGATATATAGGGCATTGTCTACACAAATTTGAGGTTCACTTTCTAGCTTTCTTGTGTTCATGATATACATGTAAAGGTGCGTCTTTTCTGTAGTTTCATTTTACAGTATTGTGTGCTTTTGTAGAGGTTCGTTATCTGAAAGGTACAACGTTTACACTGAGCTTTTTGTTACCCAAACCCATCACCACCCAATCCAATCCCGACCTCCAAACACAATCCCTTTTTCTTAAACCCTTTCCAAAGTCTTCCATTATTGGAATAACGTTCAATCTTATCCTCGGCTATCACTCCCATTGTTCTTTGAACATGAATCTACAACTAAGATAATGGGATCTACATTTAGTTTTATAAGTATAAAATGCAATCTGATAGAGTCAATATCCTTGAGTTTGGCATTTCTTCTAAAACATGGCCATAGACCTTCAATGATGCCTCCAAATTGTTTGATAAAATGCATCGGCTAGCCAAGAAGTTGAGGCCCTGAGATTGCATTCTGCACCCATGGAATAAAATGACAAACTTGTCCTAGAAAAAATATATTTTAGATTACAGAGTCTAATATGTATTTTTGGATATGGAGAATATCATTTAGAATGGACAATCTAAAATGTATAAATATATTAATATATTTGGATATTAATATATTTGGATTTTGCACAATTTGATATACTTATATTTTTTTCTGGAATCGGAAATACCTTCTAGAATGTATAATTTGTAATGTATTGATGTATTATGGATGAACAAGAGAGTGGGTGACAACAAGGGAGTGGCGCCAACAACACAACTCATGGAGGTGCAGGAGGAAATTATTTTATTTGTATTGATTGAAAGGATATATTTTTGTTTGAAAGGGTAGGGCGCAAGGTTTTTTATGTTGCTCCAGCCACAAACCCCAGCTCTATCAACGTTACCTATAAATGGATTTTAAATTCTGACTTGTATAATTTACAAGTGTCATTTTCCATCTGTTTAATTTGTTGTGCTGCATTTTTTTATTTTATTTTTATCAGCTTGTTGTGCTGCATGTGATGTTGCTAGCCTTCTAAGTTTATTCAAAGGCTTGTCTAGCTTCTAGAAGTTGGCCTCTCTCCTTCTTCTGTCTTTTAGTACTAAAAACCTCCACAATCTCCAATCACTACTGTTTTAAAGACAATGTCTTCTATTACAACCTAAAATAAAATAAGATTTCCTTTCAAATTTATAGTTAATAGCATTTTTCTATCACAAAAAAGTTTAAGTAAATTGAGTTTTAGGAATCCTTGAGATCCAAACATGTCTTGAAATTCGAAGAGCATTTGTAGAACTGCTTAAAGATAGTTCACTAATAAATACTTCACTCATAAAGAGAAAAACCTATGTCATTAAACGATATGAATTAATTTATATTTAAAAATAATACTAATTATGATAATCTAAAATAAAACGTGATTTATATTGACATGACATGATCGTAAAAATAATAATTTTAATTTAAAAGATGTAAATCTTAAAAAAGCCTGTAATTTTGTGTGAATATCACTATTTTAATAAGTGAGGAGTATGAACCACGTTAAAAAATAGTAGGTATATATATATATATATATATATATATATAATAAAAAAAGTTAGAATAAGAAGTTTGATTAAAGTTAGGAATGAAAAATGTCTTTTTTTTTATATTAGATAAGAATTGTGACATGGCATCATTTGAAGGTGTTGCAAAGGATAATATCATGGTATTTAAGTTTTTTGTTTTCTAAATTTTATTGTCAAGTCACAAGCTGATTTCATTCTATCAACATAATTATACAGTATTACAAACACTATATTAACTAACAACCCAACATTAATTACCATAAATCATCAAATAAAAACCACAAATAAAGAATTTTTTTCATATGTACTTAACTAATATAGTGTTGAAGATGTGATTACTTAAATTGATATATAGTCATTTAAGTTTTTGTTTAGCTGAGTATTAATTATGTTGTTACTCATTAGCTAGTTAGTCATATAATTTCGGTGACACAACCATTATCAAATCGTTTAAATTGAAAAACTAAAGGAGAGTGCGGATAGAGAAACCCTGAACAATGAAATAAAAAACAATCCTTATGGAACAAACCCAATTTTAAATTTTTTTTTATAAAAATCTTGATTTTTTTTAAATCATGCAAATCCCATGACTCATTAAAAAAGTTATTTTTATTCATATTAAATATTGTCGAAGAGAAAGAGTTTGCCGATATTGTCAATATATCGGTACTCTATTAACTTGACATTAAAAAGATGAAAAGAATATTTTATTACACCGTCTTCTTTATCTACATCTATTTTGATAATTGTTATTTATAATAAATATTATATTATATAAATAAAAATAAATTAAATATTATAGTACAATAATAATTATGAAATCATAATCTGGATGTTAGAGAGTAATAGAAATGTCAAAGTATGGTAACTCTACAAAATTTACCTCAAAAGAGGCTAACTTAATCATTATATATAAAGACGTTTTTGCCTTCTTTTATTTCGCAATGATAATGGAAAACCTAAGAAACTTTGTATTTCATGCATTATTCAACTTCATTTAGCTTAATAAAACATATAAAAATTGAAGCTAAAATATTGGAGTTACTAATTGAACTGTCTTCTATATATATAATCTGGTTGGACAGCATCATTTCAACACAAAAATGAAAAGAAAGCTTTTTCCTAATTTCATAATAGTTTATGAAGACTTGCTTCACGCTCTGCTGTGAGTATTCATATATGATTTCTACAACAGGGTCCAACCTAGCATATACCAAACATGCTGCTCCAACTTTTTAGTTTCAAATATTTACATTACATATATGGTTCACTTAACTTTTTTGAATCACCATAATAGGACTCATTTTAAAACTATAATCTCTTTCATCACTTGGTATATATGATGTTGATGTAAATAAGAGGAGAAGAGTTTAGATGATTTTGTAGCATCAGCTAACAAATAGATTTACTTGAAGAGTTGGAAAACAGAATTTGTGTACTGAGTTTCCGTTGAAGATGGTGTGAGAAGAAACTAGAGAGACATTTGTCGATAACAAACGAGGTGGTCCCTGCCAGTTTTAGAACCGACTCCAACTTTATCGAAAGACCACACCACAAAATTCACATGAAAACTTTCTGCACTTCCTTTACTTCTTTCGACCGTTACCACTTTCCGTAACTAGCTTCCATCCAACGTTCACCGATTCATCTCATCCTTCAAACTTTTCATTTCACCACGTGTACGCTCCTGATTCAAAGACACCTATATATTCACTCTCTCGCGTGCCCTGTCTACCCTTCAACCCACTCAAACCCAAAATCCCTTTTTTTTCAATTTTTATTTCACTTTTTTTTAAAATAAAATGCAGTTTGTATAGTTTTTTTATTGATTAAAACTATTGAAAAAAAAATTATTATTATTGTTTCCCTTGTGTACTGGCAGAAGGAATAAGTGCCGCGTGTTCAACCCGATAATGATTTCAACGCATCAATGGCTGCTAACGACTCACTTCAAAGCGATTACGCTTCTATAAATACCCTGCAACCCTCTGTTTCTCTTCACTGCACACGCGTTCTCACTCTTCAAAATATTTTCTCTGATTCAATTAACACTTCATAATCCTTTTGTTTATCACTCTCTCTCTACAATGGCTAACTCCACCGTTGTGTTCACGCTAGTTGCTGCATTGTTAGTCGCCTCCGCCCTGGCTCAGTCTCCGGCGTCCTCGCCAGCTCTCTCTCCAAAGAGAACTCCCGTGGCCACGCCGCGTAGCTCTCCGTCACCGGCGCTCTCTCCTTCCGCCAAGTCGCCGTCATCGTCTCCGCCTGTTCCGTCTCTGAACGGTCCGTCTCCTTCGCCGACCGGCATCGACTCTCCTCCGTCGCCTCCCTCCGACTCTCCGGCCGGTACTCCTTCCGTCACTCCTTCAGCAATCTCCGCTCCGCCGACCGAAGCACCGACTCCCTTGCAAAACGGCGCCGCTTTGAACAGATTCACCCTCGCCGGATCTGCCGCTGCGGTGGTTCTCGCTGCGGTTTTGTGTATGTAGAGATAGTTTCGTGGAGTTTATCTTTTTTTTTATGTCGTTGCGAATTCGCACGGATCGCGAATTCCTCTTGTACTTCATTTTTTGGTTTTTTTCTCTTTGGTGTGTGAGAGTTCATTCTTTGGATTAATTCGTGTATTGTATTTATGACTACGATGGTTACTATTGAGACACTTTTATTGGTCTTAACTTTTCTATTCTCATTCCGCTGCTATTCATAATTTGTTTGCCTTAATGTTTAATTGGTTGAAGGAAAAACGAGAAGTCTTACAAGCCAAATACACCAATTTGAATTCTACGAATATTGTGTCTTCTAATTTCAGTCTTGACGGTGTTCACGGTTCGGTTGGAGTGGTATTTTAGTTATAAAGTAATGTAGTCATTACATCTATTTATATGACATGAATGTAGCTGTACGAATAATGATCTATGTCTAAAGCCCGGGCCAAACATTTTTAATTAGTGCTAAACATTTTTAATCATGGTTTTGTTTTTCATTTGGATCGTATTACAGGTTAAAAAGAATAATTAGGTGATGATTCAAGTTAAATAGAATATCGTTTACAAGTTAAATAGAATAATTAGGTGATAATTCTAAGTTTTACTAATTAATACCACATGTCTTTCATCTCTCACATCGACATACACTCGTATGAAAAGAAAAGGGGATTACACTCATGAAAATATATTGAAGTTCGGAATCTTGAGAGGTCGTTTTCGAAATGTTATAATTCAACTTGAGGTGGTTTTCGAAATGTTCTAATGCAACTTTTGGATGTCCAAAAGTTAAGATTAGTGATTAGGAGAGTTAAAATTCGGAATCTTGGAGGTGCTTTTCGACAAGATTAACGATTAGGAGAGTTGAAGTTCGAAATTTTGGAGGTGGTCTTTTGAAACGTTCTAATTCAGTTCTTGGATATCTGAAAGTCAAGATCAGAGTTTATTTTTTGTTTTTGAATGTCTGAAAGTCAAGATTAAGGGGCTTCATTCGTTGAGAATTAAATCAGTGAAACTGTAAAATTTGTCATTGTAAAATTTATTGGTCATTTTTTTTTGGCTCATTTCCTTTCATTTATCTTTTATCATACAAAATCATAATATACTAAAATAATACTAATAATATTTTTTTAATTTTCCTGAATAATTATAAGGAATAAAAATCATCACATCTCTTTGAATAAAAGATCTTATCAATCAATTTGAATAAAAGATCTTATCAATCAATATGATTTTATTAGTTTTTCAATGTAAGTAAAAAATAACAATCCTGATATTTTGACAAAATTTTAGGAAGTAAATACGAAATAAAAATTTATTTATCTGTCAAAAATATATCGAGTTAAATGTAACAATCATTTTCTCAACTACTTCACATCGAGTTTATATCCAATTAAAATCATATTAGTCATATAACCGATATAACTCGAACGATATAAAAGGATATACACTATATGAAAAAAAAAAAGGGATAATGTGTTAAATCCACATTGTCTATTTATAGGTAGTGAAACAAAAAAAACCCAAAAAAATTGATTCTTCAACCAATAGATGTAAAGCAAAAGGAATTTCAAACAACATGACCATTTTAACAGTAAAATTCACATACTAGTAAAAGAAATCTCAAACAAAGTAGGTTATTAACGTGCACATTCATCAAGGTGTTAGTCTACACCTATTCGATCTTGAGGAACCAGTAGGTTGTACAACCTGGATATATGTCAGATGACCCAGTAAACATCATTAAAGAAATAATTTTTTTCTTTTAAAGATTTGTCATTATCATTTAAGTTAAGTGGTATGTCAATTTAGACTGACCGAAATTTCAATTTACTAACATGTTGATATGTATCTGAGATATCATCTTGACTCTCTATATTAACGTTTAACTAATTAGTTAACGCTTAACATTATAATCTAATTATTTTATTTAACACTAATCACATGTAAAATAATCCTAAGACATCCTAAGCTAAGGTTATGATTAAGAATGTTTGAGGCTACCTAAGTCTATGCATATGTGCTATTATAAAAAGTAATGATTCTTTGATAATTAAAATATCATTACTTTCCATTAATGACTTGAGCATGTATCTACATCTTCAAGACTAAACACTTAACATCGTAGATATTCACAAGTGAAGGTTGAAAAACGAAAAGAGATACAAGAAGTAAAATTCAAATAAGTTTATTTGGTTTTGGAAGAACAAGAAGAAGAAAAATAGTTGTGTTTAAACTTGTGCGAATTTTTTAAACATAACATAACAATCCATTGCTTATATTTGTCGCAGATTCATTAATAAATAGAGTGATGATATTTTGACATCCTAATTTACCTTCCACCCACAACAAAATATTAATATTTATAATAATTTTTTTTAAAAAAAATATGGGTTTAGATGGCAGCATGAATCCAAAGCTTAGAGAGAGAAAGTGATGGTTGGTAAAGTTGTGTGAGGAATGAAATCTAAAGTGGAAATGGGGCCGTTGCGATGAATCATATGCAATGAACTTGGTGGTTCATTTCCTTTACTTTTTTTTTGTTTTGTTTTGGCTTGGAGAAATTTGAATGAGACAAATGATGCTTTGGTGTGTAAATTTTGCCTCACTTTGAGGCTCATTGTACGATGAAATAGATGCATTATTGAGGTTTGGTTGGTTACAGTCGAAAACACAACCAAGATAAGGTAACATGTCTAAAGCGAATGTACTACTAACAAAGGACATCAGAAACTCTCTCCATTCATTTTTAATAAGGTAGCCCATGTATCATTATTCATGGACATAGATTCACTTTCCCGTGGATTAACTTTTTATTAGATGTTTTCAAATATAAATTGAAGTAAAATATATGTTATTTCCATAAATTATTGCTTATATTTAATATATTTTTTCATAAACTATTTTACATCACTCCTTTTATTAACAGGGAATTTTTTTACGTATATTATTTTAGACATTTTATATCAATTATAACTAATATAGAAAGTGGTGCCACATCGATTATAGGTTAATATTTTGACAAAAATAGAAGTAAAATGTATGCTTTCATAAGTTCTAACATAACTAATGTGAAAAGTATTATTCAACATTCATTCATCACATGAATAATTTACTAAAACTAATAATAAAATTGGTGCGTTTATTTATTTTAACAATAGCCAGATACTACATTAATAATTTTAATAAAATTGAATATAGTAAGTGAAAACTCTATTAATTTTGTCTTCCTTTATATACTATAATTTAATCAAATATCTAATTAATCTAGAGTATATATATATGTGCCACACTCATCTATAATAGCTGTTTCACAATAATCACTATATAGTTTTAACGACATTGTTTCTCATATTTGCATTAATAGATAGTTATGTTAATTGGTATACCTGTATGGATGAGAGATCTAGGTAATATTTACCCACTGGTACACAATTCGTTAATGTATTGATAGTCTTCTAATCTTCCGAAGCTTTCCTTCTCGCCATGCGTGCACTCCGCCGGTCGGGGTATCTGCGATTGCACTCCGACGCTCAAGTCAATGCTACTATTTTAGTCTGTTTTCTCATTATATGAAAAACGTACATTTTCCCCCTTCAAAAGTCTTATTTATAGGTTGACTTGGACCTCCACTAGTGTGGGCCAGATAATCAGTTCGCCAAAACGTATGTAGTGGTCTTCAGGTCGTGTGTAGTGGCTTCCTGATATTACGGGAGCGTATTTCAAAGTGTGTCTTTGACTTGTTCAACTTCAATTATAATTGTTTCTTTAATACGTATTTATTTATGTTATACTCGTTATTAATTAAGTCCTCGATCGTTCGATGTCCGACCTGTAAAGATGGTAAAAAAAAAAATAAAAAAAAATCCTATCTTATATCATTAATATTGTTAAATCTTAATCCTAAACCCTCTACCTATTTATCTATTAATAACAGTTTATTTTATATTTAAAGTCAAATAATAGAAAACTAATTTTAGATTAATTATGAAGCACAATGTACTGTGGCCTGTGTAAATTAATGTTGATAATTAGAAAAGTGGCATTGAAGTATGCATATATGTACTAAAATGAGATGAAAAGAGGAAACAAAAAGAGAAAGTTGGGTTGAGGTGGCACTGACATTGTAGCTTTCCTACGCGGCTGCAACGTGAAAAAAGCGATTATATATACTGTGGTGTCCACTACAATCATTTTTTTTACCAACTTCAACCAAACAAACACAACCCAACCAACACTCACTTTCCATTAAGAGCTACTTCTCACCAACGCTATCTCTTCCCACTTCACCCATCAAATAATTCTTACACTCTTCACTAACAAATAACATTACTATTCATTCTATTATAACTACATTGCAAAACTCAACTTTATCAATCTTCTACTAAAACACTCTTAATTACTCAACTATATATAATGATATAACTCAATAATCTTGCCTATACTTACATGTCACATTTCTAACACAATCAAAACTATGAAAAAAATAAATTAAAACACTTTTAAGATAATCAATTACTATAAAAAAAATTATTAAATAACAACTGACACTACGAGCAAATCATCAAATAAAAATCAATTTTTAGAAATCAAAATAATTAGTTGTAATAATAACTAAATTAGAGACCATTTTAGAAACTAAAAAAAATTGATTTCTAAATTAGTTTTTATTATTGTGAAATAGTTTCTAAATTAGTATCTAATTAGCTACTAAGATTTTAACTACCAATTATTAAGATTCTAAATTTGGTAGCAAAAATCTTAGTTGCTAATTAGATATCAATTTAGAAACCATTTAACAATAATATTCTATTTCATCATTTCCTTGTAGTGTGAATTTAGATAAAAATAATAATTAGTTATTATATTCACTAAATTATATAAGTTTAAAGATTAAAAAAATATTTTTATCTAAAATGATTTCTATTATTAATAAAAAATTTATAAAATAATTTTTAAATTAGTATCTAAATTAACTATCTACATTTTAGCTAATATTCTAAATTTTAAATTAGTATCTAAAAGACTAATAAAGATTAATCTAGAATATAAAACAGTAAATAACTAAAATATTGGTAGCTAATAATTAAATATCAATTTAAAAACTATTTTATGAATTTTTATTAATAATAAAAATTATTTTAAGTATCAATAATTTTTTATATATAATTTAATCAAATAATAACTAATTATTTTAATATCTAAAATTACTTTTTATAATAAATTTAAATATCAGGCTCAAGAATATAACCAAATTTACTACTACGCCAATAGAAATACTATTTTAGGGTCATTAAAGGCTTAAGCAATCCAGTACCATCAGTTAAACAGGTTTGGGATAAAATTAATTTTAAACTTAACTAGTCTGTGTTCCAAGTCAATATCAATATATTGAGTGAGTCTTCATCAATTTGTGTTGTCAAATACCTTATTTGGAAAACAAATGAATATATATTCTGAGACTTCTGCAAATTAAGAATTTTGGTAAAATTTGAAAATCTTTCATCCACTAAAAGTTGGTAATATGATATTTAAAATTGGTTGTTGGTGATTTAAAAGTTGAAGAAAATTACGATACTTACTCATTACTAATATAAATTATCCTTCAACTATGATATAAAATGAACATACAAATAAATTACAAATAGTATAAATATGGTTAAACAACAAATATAATATGCACATGCAATACATCAATACAGAACACAATAACTACAAGAACAGTAGTATCAATTTGGCATCAATTTTCTTGAGGTTATATCTTCACAATCTTGTCAATTACTGGTTCAACAAAGGCTTCTATATCATTCAGATCATTCTTGAGTTCTTCAACCTATGTTTCAATAATCAAGTTAGGAAAAAGTAATCAGCCAATTCATTTGAAGGTGAAGCCATGTGGTAAAACATTGCAGGTATTAAAAACTACATATACAGTGATTAACAGTATATTAGTACCTTGTGTATGAATTGTTGAGTTAGCTGAGCATCATGTGCTGCTTCTTTTGATGCATGTTCTACCACCAAAGTTGCTTTCCTTAGTTTACCATCCTCGGGAAGCATCTCTGCAACATCTTCAGATACTTTTTCTGCTACGGTTGCCACTTTTTCTACCACTTTTGCCACCGCATCAGCCTCTTCAATCACAAACTCTACCTCTCCTGAATTCACATTTGGTCCCCAAACAATTTTCTGAGTAAATTTGGAAAATTTAAGAAATTAGATTGTTTATTGAGTATTCCATAAGATATTCATCTACCTTCTATTCTTTGTAGTTTCCCCCAATAAGGTTTCCAGAAGGGTACCAAGAGAGAAAGTACCATGCCCAAAACCCATCTTAGCCTGCATGTTCATTAGGAAATGCACATTAATTGTGTTTGCACAAAAATTATTTACATTCATTGGTTAGTAATCCCAACTCTATCTATATTTTAGGTGCTTTTTTCAATAAAACTTGGATCAATGAGTTAGATTATCCATATTTTGGATTAAAATCATCTGCCTGTATTCCACCAATAAAAGATTATCATATCATTTACAAAAGATTGAGTGGTTGATCTTTTCTTTTTTGAGTTTGCTGAAAGTTAACCCCAGTCTTTAAATTGACAATAGAAAAATCTGAAACTTTAAGTTATTTACATCAGTAAAAAATGTTTTTAAAGTGATAATATTCACATACCATTATAGACTAAAATAACAATAGATAATTAAATTTAAGAACTTATTTGAAGACTTAAAAATTGTGGAAGATCTAACCAATAGCAGCAGCAAGGGATTTTAGTTTCATACCAATAAGAGAGGGCAAAACTTTTAGAAGCATGAGCAGATGCAGGAAGTTCAGATTGAACCTTCTCACCCTTTATTCTGCAAGTGAAGGTCATAAGCAAATTTCAGCATGTAATATTTCAACAGTGAGATTAGAATTTGTGGAAGATAAAGGTTGTGGGGTATACCCTTTTGCATTAGTACTTGTGTTGGTGCTATTGGTGGAATAGAATTGCAGATTAGGATGCATCCAATGAACTCTTTCAGGCCTAGCAGCTGACACAATTGGTCTGTTTCTCTGTAATCCAACATAGCTTGATTGGAATTTGGTGGAACAAAGTGCACCAAGAACACCTCTGAATTTCAGAGTTATCCATGATGAGCCTCTAACTGACATATTGAAAGTATTTTTAATTTCTTCACCGAAGTTGGAATGAGAAAAGATGATAGATTCTTGCTAGAGGTTAAAATAAGCAATTCAATTATGGGGATGCTTAGCTTTTCCATTGGTATATCTTGTGAGATTGGTTAGTCTTGCAGGCTAAAAACACTAAAAGTGATAACAAACTAATAATTTGAATGTGAATGGTTACTTGAAGCAAAGTTGTGGCCTAAGAAAGGGAAACGTACGTAAGTGTTGCTGCATGCGTCATGTGTGTTCCCTTGTAAGTCAGTTCAACCTTCAGGTTTTCGAAGGTAAAGTCTATTTATTGAAAAACTATTGGTTAGTCTGATGCATTTTAATAATATAAAATTTTAATCAAGAAGTACCTCTAGCATTTTAAACTATTGGGTAATATTAATATATCTATTACCCACCAAAAAAATACAAAGTATTTTAATAATATAATATATTATATTTTAAGTTAAAAACAAATAAATCTAATTAAAATATTAATATTTTTACTTTATTATAACAAAAAGGAAGCCAAAAGTTAAGATTAACCAAATTGAAAACCATCTCAAAGTAATAATGAGAAATTTGTCTATAAATAGACATAACATACCATTCAAATGGAAAAATTGAGAAACTCAGAAGTAGAGTGCATAAAAGTCTATTAGAGAAGTGGGTGACAAAATTTGAAGTATCAAGTTTTTTCTTTTTTAACTTTCGTTTACATTAACTATTTAAATAGGGGAATGAAATAATTATTTTAGATTCTAAAAGTTAATTGATAAAATTTTGATAGTTAATTTATAAACTAGTTTGTAAATTTTTATTAATAATATAAATTGTTTTATATATTAATAATTTTTTAATTTATAAATTAATATAATAAATAAATAAAAATTTAAATTAGTTTTTATTTAATGAATTTTTTAGTGTGAGATATTAACTTCAAAGTTTATTGTAATCTTTAATTTATTATATAATGATAGTTGTTAATACATGTAAAAAAACGAGATGTAATTTGTAATTGAAGATTTGATTTTGAGAATTTAAATGATTAATTAATCAATAATGAAATAAATATTTCTAAAAATCCTAATAAAATTTGTTTATCTAATTGGTCGCTGCAAAAAATAACTCAAATAATCCATGGAGTAAAATTAAAAATATGTGAATAGTATGCACCTCTCTCTCTCTCTCTCTATATATATATATATATGTGTGTTTTTTCTACATATGGATTTTTTCTTTAATTATCCAATATATTTATATAAAATATACTGATATTTCTTTTCTCTCTCTTTCTTTTTCTTGTCCCTTGTATGAAATAGGATTGGAATACAAATTTAAATAAATGAATGCATTAAATTATTTGAGTTCTTTTCCTATAGTCATTTCAACAATATTCCCAAACACAAGTTGGAATACATGTTGCAAATTTTCTTATGATGAAAATACACATTCTTATCATCTTTAACATACACCATTTGTATTTGAAGGATCAATTAGTGTCAATAACGGTTACTTTTCACATTCCTTCCACCATAGATACCAACTTCTTAATAAATATATATTTTCATCGATCATATAAATAATAATGAATGGAGATTGTAAATAGATTTGAGTATTTTAAATTGAGTTCCTATTAATTTTTTTTCCTTTCTGTTGAATTCTAAAAAAAATTATATTCTTCAATTGAGTCCCTATTAAATTTTCTTCTCTGTATTGAATATTAACAAAATTTATATTGTTCAATTGAGTCTTTATAGTTTAATCTTTCTTTTAAATGAGTGACATGGTTGTTATATTGTTTTGTCACCTTACTTAATTGTCATCCAAATAAGATATCTTACCATGAACAATAGAACAAAATGATAAGGTACTTCATCCTATGATCCTATAAGATGTAAGAGAAAACCCAAATATTCAAATCCAGGAACTTCGTAAACTTCATTTTGGGCCCAAGCCCCTTTTTCTTTTTGCATTGTTTGTTAGTTACATGGGCCTTCTATTTTTGGCCCAATACGGTTTACTTTTTATACCTATGTAAAAATTTCTAACTAGTCATTCAATACATATCATCAGATTCAGTGTTATTCTTTTCATCTTCTATGTTTTTACATCACGAAGCTTCTCTTTAGGGTTCTGTTTAATTTTCTCTTCTTGCTTGGTTTTCTCTGACGCAATCCTTTGTTTCTCTTTCGCTTCACTGCAGTTCTTTTGCAATCCTAGGGATTACGTTTTATCATGTTAGAACTTATAACATATCTAACACCATCTTAAAGGAGCAATTACTTCCTAATAACTCATCAACCCATCTCTTAACCACATGATTCAATAACCAACAATATTGAAATTTGGATAGAATCAACTACAATGGGTGAGTTAACATCCAAAACCACAATTATCTTAGTAACACCAAAAGAGTAACATATAACATAGTGTAATTTGGGGGAACATGACCAAAACAAATTAAAAGGATCAAAAACTATGTGTCATATAATGCTTTTCTCCGGTCTCCCAACACTATATTTAGGTTTTCGTTTTGCTTTTCTTTATTATCATCCAACAATAAAAGTCACCTATTATGTTAACCACAAAATTACGTCCTTTAATATTAACGCAAAATAACATGTGGAGACAATTAAGCAAGATAATAGTCACATCACCACCCGATTAATATTATACAACATGGAATTAATTGAAAAATACAAAAATTTAAGTACTCAATAGACCGAGAAAATCAATTGAAAATAACCAAATTTACTAAGAGCTTGGAACTTATTTAAACCTAGAAAATAAATATGCATTAAAATTAAATAAGATAATTAAAATCAATTATAATATTTTACTTGTTAATTTATAGAGTATAAATAAGTGGACAATTCATTGTATATAAGTGGGTGTAAATCTCAACCTCATGAGCCAGTTTTATGAGGTTGCGTTAGGCTTAAAGTCCACTTCTTAATATGGTATCAGAGCCATTTCAAGCCTATCCTAACGAGTATTTGTTGGGTTTATCAGGTCACCCGCTATCGGGTCATTATCGGACCACCCATAATATGTTATCTCACGCATGAGCTGTTGACACTCTTGACATGAGGGGGTGTGTTGGAGATCCCACATCGACTAGAGATGATGACAATTCATTGTATATAAGTGAGTTCAAACCTCAATCTCATGAGCCGATTTTATGAGGTTGAGTTAAGCTTAAAGTTCACTTCTTAATATAAACTTTGAGAGAAACATTACATCAAAATACGAAAGTAGCATTACATTTAGATGGTATCAAAAGAACATTTCAAGAAAATGATTTTAATATAATAATCTCTAACTTGTATAATCTTAGGTTACAAATAATATAATAAACAGTAAATTGACAAAAGTGGTATAGCTATCACATACATGTCAATAATTCTATTAAGAAACCAAAACCAGACAGAAGGACTCGCTAAATCACAAAGCTTAATTGGATTTAGGAGAAATAGAACTTCACAATTTGTTGGAGGTTAATAATCTAGAAAGGGCTTAAATGTATATTAAGAAAATAGAAATATTTCGAGTCATGAATTGCACTGAAAACAAAAAAGTAAATTATGTCCTGTTTATGTTTGTAGAAGAAGTTGGATATTGGTAGAATAGTATAGGAGATTATTGGAAGGAAAAAGAATAATCACTAAGAAGTATTTAAAGTGTATAAATTTAGATTAATATTTTCCTAATGATACGAAAAGAGAAAAAGAAATAATAAAGTTGCTTATTGAACTAAAGTAAAATTTCTATGATGTTACTCTCTAAATTAGTCGAATTAAAGAAAAAATTGGAACAATTGCTTAAAAAGTTTTTGTATTATTTTAGGGAACTCCTATTTTTTTAGTCAAGAAGGTAGATAAAAAATTCAAGTTGTGTGTAGATTCATTAGTTAAATATCGTGTTCCCAAGATAGATGATTTGATGGACAAATTAATAGTATCCTTTAAAATAAATTTAAGACTAAGGTATCATCAAATTAAAGTAAAAACATAAGATAGACATGAACTACATTTAGAACAAGTTATGATGATAATGAGTATCAAGTAATGCTTTTTAGTGTGACCAATATGCTCCTACAATTTTCATGCATTCTATGAACAAGATTTGTCATTCATTTTTAGATCATTTGTAGTTATTTTTTATAGACTACATTATTTTATATTCTAGGACCCATTAGGAGCATAATAAATATCTTTGTTTCTCAAATTTGAAAAAGACAACAATTATATGTTAAACTATCTAAGTGTGGATTTTTTATTAGAAGAAATAACATGTGATTAAAGAAGGCATATGTGTGGACCCAACATAAGAAAAATTAGCCAACTCATTATCTAAAATTAGTAATCATTATTTTGTCACTCAAAATATAGAGAAATTATTTTGGCACTTAAAAAATTGCATATGCTCCTTTCTGCAAAACAGATTCCAGGACCGCATTCCACCAAACTAATTATAACTATATTTTGTGTAATTTAACTCATTTAGAGACATACTATGTGATGTTAATTAAATATAAATTTTAGTTTATCAGATTATATAAATATATTAATAATCAACAAAAAATAATAAATGTAACTAATAGATACAATCAAATCATTAAATAACAATTAAATTTATAAATAAAAAATAATTAGTTATCATACTAAAAAAATATAAAATAATTTTTAAATTAACTTTCCAAATTTAGCTTCTAATATTTTAGTTTTTAAAAATATTAATATAAATTAATTTATAATATAAAGTAGTTAGTGATTAAAATCTTGATAGTTAATGATTAGATATTATTTTATAACTTTTTATTATAATAAAAATTATTTAAATATTAATAATTTTTTAATTTATAAAATAGTATTTAATTTATTTAAATAATAATTTATTTTTTTTAATTTTTAAAATTAATTTTTATTTAATAATTTTCTAGTGATATGAGTTGTATATTATGTTTTTATATTATAAGTGAATAAGTATACTTATTATGGATGAATTGTGATACTAAGAAACTAGGAAAACGAATACAACAAGTCATAATCTTCTCTTCTTTTTTGATATTGAAAATTGTAAGCTCATTGGAAGAGAGTGATTTTTATTGATTATTTAGCTAATATATATTGCAAATATCATTTAAAGAATAAAGAGTAAGCTAGACCATAGTATATCTCTCAACCAAATAGTTTTGTTCAATAAAAAAATCCCAAAAAAACTAAAATTCAATGAATCTCATTTATTGCCAAAAATAAATCTCTTAAGCACAAGTATGAGAGGAATAAAGTATTAACATTTTGATAAAAATATAAGAAAATAACTAATAAGTTAGAGAGACTAATTGTCCACCCATGACCAAATTTTCAACTTAATGATTCATATTTAGAAGATTTTCAAATTGGTAAACGTGAAACCTCCAAAATTTATGGTGAAAGAAGGTAATAGAGATGTGGCAATGCAATGATGATTAAGGATAACAATCATGAATTTATTTAATGATCACAATTTCTTTTCAATGCCTTCCACAGTTTATCTTAATTATTTTTCTTGATTCAAATCAGGGGAACATTAGCTGTGTTTTCTTCTCTTTTAAAAAGAAAGTTTGACAAATTGAAGTGACGTGACCAATTTATGAGACCTTTATGTTTATTTTTCTTACTAGCTATATAGCAAGTACCAGTGCAATATATAAAATGTTTAAATTAAATTTTAGATCAATTTTAAAATATGAATTGAAAAAAAAAAATCTTTGAATGTATTTGAAATAAATAGAGAATAAACAAGGCTATATATGTCACATTTCATTTCTTAGAAACGTATGTAATTTAATGTATAGTCATACTTTGGTTAAAATATTTGACAATCAATATAACTATCATTTGCATAATATTGCATATGAAAAATTATATTTGTTGTAGGAGAAATAAACGAAAAATAAATATAAATCCAATAAAAAAGAAGGTCCAAGAGATTCCTGTTTTTCTCTCCGTTACCTTTTGTGTTTCCTTCAGCCCACTCAAATTTTTGACATCTTTTTTTATTTCTCATAAAATAAATTATATCTTATAAATAAGCATGACCAATTAATTAATTAAATTTTGAAAATGTACAAAATATTATATATCTATATTAATATAGAAAGGTAATATATAACTGGTTTTTATATTGTTGTGGATTGTGAAAATCGATCTAACTAGTAATCATAATGGGTTGATGGATTAGAAGTTAGACTTCGAATTAATCCGATTTAAATAAATTTATACAAAAAAATTAACTTATTTACCCGAAATTTGAAATAAAATTCTACAATATATAAACTTTATGATTTAATAACTTAAGTTTACTCATAATAAAGATTAATAATATTTTCAAAATCTATCTATATATAATAGAATTGGAGATATAATATATTTTAAAGTAATTTTTTTAACTTATTCCAGTCATCTTTATAAAAACATATCTATAAAGTACCATTCGAGATATAATATGTTTAAAAGTTATTTTTGAACTTATTTCAACGATCTTTTCAAAATCTATCTATGTTCAACATAATTTAAGATCAAGATATTTTTCCGCAAGTAGCAACATTGCATTTAGTTTTTCAACTATCTTTATAAGAAGTCATAATTTGTATTTTTTACTTAAACAAAAAAATTTCTCAATCTAGTCCACAAAATAAATGTTTAGCCCGCTAGGAAAACTAAAATTAAATTGGGAGTATTCAGAAAAAAATAAATTTCGTAATAAAACAATTAATTTATTCAAAGAAATAATGTAATACAAGTAATGATTTCATCATGATAATAAGAATTAAATAATATTATTATGCCATGCTTAAAAAATCTTATTTAATTGTGACATATAATTTTTAGATGACAAACTTTAATTTACATTAACTCTTCTGACGAACAGCAATAATCTAAAAATGAAGAATTGAGTTGAGGCATAACACTTGAGCACAAGAATGATAGTGTAAGAATGTTGGAAGTTCACTTTGCTGACAAAACCAGAAGCATTGATGCTCCTGATAAAGCTCACGGCACACCATTTGCAGAGAAAAAAGTTAAGCCTAAAAGCAATGGTTTTGTGGGTTTAAAAAGAAGAAAAAGTTGAAACCAATCAATAAAGGATAAAAGGGATCCCTTAATTCCAGCATCCACTCTCCCAAATCAAACCACACTTTTGGGTGTGTGTAACCCAAACACTAGACCTCATTATATGATTTTACCTATTTCCTTCTCATTCCCTCCACCACCATCTACATAATTTATTCAATCATACAAAATTATTCTCACACATTTTATCACATTATATTCATTTCATCCCTTTATTAATCACTAATATTTCTTAAACAAATTTAAATAATTAGGTTTATTAAATTTATTTATTTTCCTTAAAATGTGAGTTTTGTCCTAGTCTAACTTATTATATATTTTATTAGAGAGTTAGTCTAAATATTCATGAGAAATTCAATAACAGATTATGTAATAGATTTTATCAAGATAAATTTTGATATTATTTTAAAATATGAATTAGGGCCTAACTCGATTTTATCAAATTTGTTTATAAAAAATGAGATTTTTACCTATTTATATATATATATATATATTATTTTAACCATATTTATTTATGAATGGAGACTCTTGAATACTCTTTTAATGACATTGTATATATTATCACAAAGTTAAAAACTAAAAGTTTTATTTAAGAGATTAGTCTAAATTTACTTTAAACAATGAGGTATTGATGGAGCCTTTAAAATTTGGGGGTCTCTCTTGCTTTCATCAAACGCACGGGTGTAATATATTAGATTGGATTATTTTTGTAGTGGGAAAAATTGGGATTGCACTTGATGGTTTTTGCATTTGTGTAATTCTCTTTTTCTATTATTATTTTATTTTTAATTTTTTTAATGTCATGCTCCTGAATGATTCATCCAATATACTGTGCTGACTTTGGTGGGGGCTATTGGGCCCTTATAATTAGGTTGGTATGTGGTAAGCAATGGATTAATTATTTCATTAGTGAATAAGCATGTTTAGTGTTTATGTCTCTTGTAAACTCTGCTCATTGCCATTCTAATCATAATTATTCAACCGTGTTGTAAGCATGCTCGTGCTTCTCATTATCACTAATCTTTTTAACCTAACTATTCTTTTTAAGTCCTATTGGTCAGAAATATCATAACTTAACTTGGTCCAACTTACAAGGTGAAAAACCAAATTGTTGTTAAATTTTCTAGGATCACCAAGATATTTAATACATTTGTTTATGCTATTTTGAGTTCTCTCCAATTTCAAAACTTTGTGAAAGAAGATTTAAATTGAAAATAATTTTGAAGTACATAATTGAGGTAAGACAAATATGACTAATTTAAGATGGTTTTAGATTATATAGCTATGATATTTTTTTTATAAGCAAAGAATAAATAAAATAAAATAAGATATTTTAGGGGTATTTCAACCCTTATACAGACACTTCAGCGATAATCCAACCCTTATACAGAAAATAGTTAAAGTCAATCTGCTCAATACCTGACCATTCAGACTCTACAAACCTTCAAACTAAACCTCAAAAGAAAGAAATGACAAACTACACCAAAAGTCAACTTTTGCTATCCTACCCAGGTTCATACAACCATCTTTAGTGTAAACAATACACACAAAATAAACCCTATTACAACCAAAAGACTACAAACACGGTTACAAATCAAAAGCTAATACAAAACAAAATTTCACACCCACAACCAGTCCCACAACATCATGCCAAAAGAGACCCTCTCTTCTTCAATGCCTAAATAACCTTTACCGCCTACCGGCATATCCGGTGTCCGCAAAACCTTCAATACACCAGAATCTAACTCACAACCTGCAACCAACAACAAACCCCTTCATTGGCCAAAGACCAACATTAGTAGTACCCAAACAATAAACACGATATAACAAAGTTATCTAAGCTTACCTACCGACCCACAAAAGATTCGCCCCACCAGCACCGCCCGACATCATCCGTTTTAAAGACGCATTGCCCTAGTAGGCCAAGAGTCTCAACCAAAAAACTAACAAAATCCTATCAAGTTCTTCCACCCAAAAGGAACAAATTAAAACAATACATGAAATTGAAACAATAAACTTCAATCCTTCAAAACCCCGAAACCACCTAATGAACCTGCAACACGTACCAAACTCCATTGTTGACCAAAGGCCAACGTTAGTTGCATCCAACTCCAACTCGAAAACAAAACAATAAAATATAAATCATACCAAAGACCCAACTCCACTCTTACTTTTTAATTGATTTCAAACAAACCAAAGGGTCAAAACACCATTTATTCTACTCGTGAGTAAACGAAACACCGTTTATTCTACTCGTGAGCCAAGATCACACTTTGAGTTGGCCCAAGGTGAAGATCTCCAAAATCCACTCTACCATTCTTAAAGATGATGAAGTTCTTTTGTTTCCAAATTTCCCCAGTTACATCAATCACATACACCTCCAATATCTATTAATTTTATGAGAAATCCAACCAAGGTAAAACTGATTAAAGTGGAACCAAATGGTATACGAAGCCCTCCACAATCCAATTACTACATTTACTCCATATCTTTCTAGCTGCCTTACACGTGAAGAAAATAATGGTAAAAAATACATCGATAATATTCATTAATAAAAAATTCACTGTTAGTTTAACGACTGTAATGAGCAACTGCTAAGAAATTAAGTCTAAAGTCACATTTGGTTGTCTATATAGCAGTGGCATTCACATTCAGCAGTATCTCTTTGGACATTTTCTTGTCGTAGTGAATGCTACCTTCTTCGCTCTTCCCTATTCACTCTCAACCATCCCCTTTTTCTCTTCCCTCTCTCTCTGTCTCTCTCTCTATCTCTCTCTTACTCTGCTCAATTCAAAACACCCTTCCAATCCATCTGTAAGTATTTCAACATTGATTCCTTGTTATTTTTCCTTTGTGGGTTGTCTGAATTATTTGCTATGGTTAGTGGGTAAGGGGTGGGAAGTAAAAAGCAGAAGCCTTTGGTTGAATTAGGATCTCCTTGATGAAATTTGGTTTTGAAGTCAAATCTTATAAGATAATCTGTCTGTGCCTTTTCTTTGTTGGATCTTACTCTGTTTAACTAACAGGCTTCTGCTGTTGGGAAATTTTAAGATTGTAGTATATTTTGCTATTTTTTATTCTCCTTTATGTTGAAGAAACCTATATGGTTGACAGATTTTGCAACTAGGCTAAGTGTGCTTCATGTCCTTGTATGTTACTCGAGAACAAGTCACATGTGGTGATTATGTTGAATTTCTGTTTATGTTCTCTTATTATGGCTGTTTCCATTTGGACAAGAAAATTAAGAGAAGAATGAGGTTCCTACACTTTTATTCTGAATGAATGAATGAACGGTTAAGTTAGATTTTACAATGTCTCTGGCCATAGTCATGGTGGTTATTTGTCAATGTTTTCTCATTTAAGGCTTGACTGTAATATTAGGCTATTTGGTTTATTAAATTATGATGTGTGATAAAATGAAATTATGATGTTTATTCTCTGATATAATTTTTGTTTCAGGGATATTGATTTCTTTGAGTGCATAATATCAGCCTGAAGCTCTAAGTAATTCTTGATATCTAAAGGCACACAGAAAAAATCAGCATGCGTTGGTTGGGTCTTTCTGTTGATGTGTTCCGCCAAGTTATACAGTTGAACTTATATTGTAAAGTTATTCTGTAGATTATTATTCCCAAAAGTCGCTATGCTTAGCTACTGCCATGGAAGCTAATTGTTTGATCGTTTCTTCTGATAAGTATAGAATAGGCTAAAAGATAGGAAGTGAAGGAATATTTTGTATTATGTTTTCATCTCTTGTTATTCTACAGTTCTAGCTGATTCTGATTGTGTTTATATTGGGGTATCTTCATTGTGATTTCTATTGGGCTTCTCTTCTCTGTGTACAATAACATTAGATTGATTGAGTATTGTGGTGAAAAACAAAAGAAGTTATGGTGTGCCAAGCAGCGAGCCAAACAAGATTCCGAGCATTAAAACATGAGTACGGCATTAACGGTGAAGCAACAATTATTGTTAGAGTGATAGCATGCTTTCAACCTTTGCATTTTTGTCAGGTTAGTACATATTTCTGATTGGTGTTTGCCAGTTGCAGTTTTTTTTTTAAACTATAGCCTTGGTTATGAAGCTTGTTGTTGGATGGAAATTTCCTTATATTGCAGCGTAAGACATGAATATTATGACCATTGAATATAAAAAAGCCACTCTTATCAGTTATTAGATTTATGAATATCAGCTCAATGAGTGACATATTCTATGTTCTGATTCTTTGCAGGCCGAGTACTTCCGTCATTTGCTTAAGCCTGTCACGTAGATTAAGTCATACTTCTTTCTCTTTAAGCTGGAGTTTGTAGTTTCCCTTTTTTCCCTTTTGTTCCTTAGAAAATCAGCAAGTAAACAAAGATCTCTTACAGGAGCACCATACATCTACTGGTACTTTTTCCAATGTGGTTTTTTCATCTTTTCAACCCAAAGGGTTTCATATTTAACATTGGCTGATTGGTTCTATTGTCCTGTAGGTCATCTGTTTTCTTAGATGGTTAAGGCTGACGGCTCCTTGCCTTGGCCACACCATGTGGCTTGGCAATCACCTTCTTTGACTTACTTAAGTATGCTGCCTAAGCCAGGCTCACTCGGTCTCCCAACATATCTGCACTCAGGCACTTCCATCTTACCTCATGGGCTTGCTGCTCCTTCTATCCGAAGTTTGAAGACTGAGCTAACAAATGAAGTGCTCAATGTAAACACAAGTCAGAAAGAAATGCATCTTGGAGGAGCTTTACAAAATGAAAATCCTTCTTTGCAGAAGAGGTTACTTATCTTCGACCGGTCTGATAATAAAACAAGGTTGTTTTATGCTCCTGTCCCTCCTCTTGTTCAGAGTCCAACTGTCACTGCTACCAAGTTTGCTCAAAGTTATGACGTAAATGGGGAGGAACAGGCTAGTATGATGGGTCAAAAGCATCTTGCCAGTTACGGTTTTCTGGAAGAGTCTATTAAGGATAATGCAGTTTTTGAAGAAAGTGAAAAGCACGAAGATACGGAAGAAATAAATGCATTGCTTTATTCCGATTATGAAAGCAGTGAATATGATGAGGATAATTGTGATGAGGTAACAAGTACAGATCGATCTCCTTTGGAAACTAAAAGGACTTATGCGATACAAGAACAATTTGAAGACTTGAAGGAGGAGGTTGCTAGCTCTTATTGGCCTAAGAAAAGGCTGAAGTTAAGTGATGGTGATGACAATAGATCATCCCCACGTGAGGATAAACCTACTTTGGTACAACCAAATGAAACCTGTGATTATGTTAGTGATGCTGAATCAAAGAACTCTAGTGGCTGGACATATTCTGTTGATAAAACTAAAGTAGAAGATTCAGTGGTGTGTGATGTCAAATTAAAAAAGGATAAGATCCGAGAATCTTTGAGAGTTCTGGAGAATTTAATTCCTGGTGCAAAAGGAAAGGAGCCAATGTTAGTCATTGATGGAACTATTGAGTACTTGAAAATTTTGATGTCCCAAAATCACTAAGTAGTACTCACAGTCAATCACAGCCACTGAGGTTTTAGTATGTTGGTTGAAGGACACATCCATGGTGAAAAGATGTAGTTCTTTGAATTATTAGCTTTGTTGGTTGATATATATGTCTATCTTAGCATGTTTGCATTTTGTCTTGTTTAATCCTCTTTCTTGAGGTGTACATATATGGTTGGGAAATAAAGGTACTGATGTTGAAATAGATAGTATTGCACTTTGGCACTTCAGTTGGAAAAGAATGCAGGATATGGGGTTTCAATTTGTTGACCAACATGATTATCCTGTATAGCTTTTTTTTGGAGGATTAAAGGTCACAGGTTGAAGTGATGGAGATGGTAGTGGGGGGCTTTGCTGTAAATGAGGACACTTTTTATCTCTCAAGTGTTGCACTCTCTTGGTGATTGAATGCATGCGCATTAGGCAACTGGGGTCCCACTCTCCACCCTCCACCTCCCTTTTCATTCTTGGGTTCGTGCTTTTGTCCTCTCTTTCAAGGTTGCACGCATATCATGCTGGCATATACTCTAAAAGTAACAAGAAAGTTTCCTGATGTTTGGCAGAGTGAGGCCAGTGTTTCATGATGAGTTGCTGGGGCCCTTTGTTTGGATATATAGCATTTTGTGGTAAAGGTTACTTTGTTTTACATGTTGATGGAGTGCGGAATGATGACAAGCAATTCTAGTTTCTGCTTTGAATTCATATTTGGTGGTCTAAGTCTCTTTTTGATGATGTTATTATGAAGCTGTCAGGTGTGATTGTATGAATAATTGGAGTGTGAATGGTTATGGAAGTGGTGTATGCAAGTTAGAGTGTATCATGGACATAGTTAGCTGATGTTGTATCATGTTTGTAAATATAATTTTCTATCAATGTGATTCTTCATTGCCTGTTACTCCTGTCTTTTTGCATGCAACTTTACATGTAAATATGTTCTTTAAGGAAACAAAGGGTCAGGCAAGGGTTTTATATTTCTTTTAAGTCGGTTTTACTAAAGCAAAGATTGTAACTTTGGCTTGATTATTGGTCCCAACTGAGCCAGACGTCCCTCCATGATCACTTCTACTTCTCTTACGACTTGTTTTTTCAGTGTGGCAGCCTGCAGAGCTAGAGGAGAATGGGATGGTTTTCTAGATTGATCAGTGAATGTCTTTGTAATTGGATCTGATCCAAATCTAGAGTTGTTATGCATAAGTGTTGAATTTTGTTGTACTGATTTTTTAACCATTTCATTCGATTCAAGTAATGATTATAGATTCCAGGAAAACTAGTTCTTACTAAGAGACTCATTAGTTTTACGCTATCATTTTTTTATAACTTCCTCCAAGAGGTTAACTCATTCGTATGAAAGAATCAATTAATTGAAATCCAAGACAGTTGATAGAAACAATTTAAAACTTATAAATCCTATCTATGAGGCAGGACTCGAATTCAAGTCCTTTTAATAATCAAGGAAGCATTAACCACTAGACTAGATAAGTTATTTGGTTATATTATCATTTTTATTATACTTATTATTAATATAATTTATACATATTATTATTATTATTATTATAAATTATATTCATATTATTAATATTATTATTAATATTATAAATTCGTATGTAATTACATACGAATTTTGATCCGTATATAATTTGTGTTTTTTTCTTGTAGTGACCAATGAAGGGTGGAAGAATACTAATCTTGTTATTACGTTGCTTTACACGGCATAACTATGCAGTTTTGCCATTACATGTTGTTGTATAAGTGTAGGGAACAATTTTATGTTTTGGATGCTTGTAGTGATTATGTGGTTGTTAGTTAGATGGAGAGGTAGAAGACTTTTGTATAAGGATTGGGACACCTCTGAAATTTTTCCATTTAATTTAATTAATTTATTTTTTGCTAAAAAAATAAACCAAAAATGCATGTATTTTTGTTGAACCAATTTTGGACACGAGAAGTAGTGTTTGGTTTTAAATTTAGTTATTATTGATGTGTTTGGTTTTATATGAAGAAAACAATCTTAGATTTATAATTGAAGTAATTTCGGATAACTTTTGCTTAGATAAATATACTAATTTTTTAGAATAAAAAGAAATCAAATTTAAACATAAATTTCTCTAAAAAACAATGTAAATCAAAATTAATTATCAATGTAAAATATGTTGATCCAAACTGGCACTAACTACAAACTATGATGTCACATGAAATTGAGAAGAAAAAGTTAAACCAGATTAAAATTAGGAACACAGTGGCCAAAACGTTGATTATGTCATGTGTGTTCCTCTATTTCTAAATAACCATATTAAAATCCTTCCATATGCTTTTTCTTTGCTTTAATCTTTCATCATCCTCTTTTTCTATATTGCTTACCAAGAAAAATTATATCCTTGACCTGAAACAACACCAAAGAATTATTGGTCTGATGCACACTTTGGGCAAAATCAAGTGGTATGAGGTCATCATAGTCATTCTTTTAGGAGCATGATTGAGGTTTAACTCTATAAGAGACAATTTTTGTTAGAATGGTCTTTAGGCATAAATAGTTAATAAATAAATAAAAGGTGGATAAAGGAAAAAGGTTTTGTCCAACTGTAACACCCAGTGCATACTGAGTAAGAAACTGGCCCATTTTTGTTTCTGCATTATAGCCAATATGTTTAACTTTCTAAGGCGCGTCATAAACCAATATACCCCAAAAGTTTGCCATAAACAAACTATTTCAAAAGCTTAAACAATTGTGAAAATATGAATCAATGGTTTTATATCTGTTCTGTAATGTATATCATATTTTTAGCTGATATGTTGCTGTTTTCCGTAGTTGAAAGAGAGAGAGAAATTGTAAACTTGTGACATTAGTGTCTCTGTAAGTCCTAAATATTTGTATTGGTCTAATGCAATGCAAGTTGGTGGTTGTTTTGATGTGGTTTTTCTTAAACTCTAGCAGGAAATTTAATGCATAAGGTGGAAAAGTTAAGCAGTGGCTCTAGAATTTGCAAAGGAAAACTATGATTGGATATGGTGACAAATTACAATGTAGTTTGAATTTCATAGCAATTTCTATAAAAGAAGGAAAAAAGAATTAAACGAAGAGAAGCCACAAATTCTTGCTGTCTAAGTAAAAAAAAGGAATGAAATATGGTAAAAAAAAAGAGAACAAAGTCTGGAACACAAATTGATACATGAGAGGTATAAGTTCCAATCCAATGCAGTTGAGAGCTTTTTATCTCTCAGGATATTGAGTTTCTCCACTTTCTAGTTGTTGTCTTTCTGTTCTGTTCCTCCGAAGTTGGAAGGTGAGGTGAAATATCATGATTTTCCACGTTTGTCATTTTTGTAAGTTTGCTTAGTTTCTTCCACCCACTGGTCCATGCTGATGTGTGCTTCTGCTTTAGCAACCTATCAAACTGTTTCTGCAGATTTTCCATATCATTTTGAAGCTCCAAGTACTTGGTTTTTACAGTCTCAAGCTCAAATTTGAGTGTGTTAATGTCTTTCTTAGCTGCTGCCCACCCTTCTTGAAATGATTGTGGTGTCCCTTCTAGAAGTGTTTTCCGGTTTGGAACCATTGGCTGGTAGTGAGACTCAACACCTTCTTTCAGAGAACTGTTGGATAGTGCATTGCTTATCTTCACCTGTTCAGAGAATAGAACTTGCACCACTACCCTCAATGGAAGCCTTTCATTTTGGGCAGCATGCATGCAAGCATCAATGGAGAGTTTCTGACAATCCATTACACGGCAGAGCCGTTTTCTTTCATGCTCAGTTAGAGTTGGATGTGCCTGTTAAATTTGTTCAAGGGTATAAGAAGTGCATGAGTAAACATCTACAGGAACATGTGAATCTAAACTACTCAACATGTTTACTTGTACTTCTAATTTTCCAGATGCATATTACCAAACCAATGTATATGCATACTGCTACCTATTGCCACTGATGGAAATAGTAAGCATATTTAGTATGCCACTCTCAAGTTCCAATTCAAATTTACCTTGCAGTTTTACACAAAAGTGGTGCATCCTAGGTAGTTCAAAATCACACATTAGTTAATTAAGAAAAATGGAAAACTTGCTCTATTTTCCTCTTGGAGAAAGAATCGATTACCTTAAGATAGGAATCAATTGCTCTGTAGAGTCCATCGTCAGAGGTCCTAGCTGACTCAGGCAAAGCTTCTGCAAGAACCTGAAACTTTGTGAGGGAAAGGTTTCTATCTCTGGAAACCTCAGTAAGATAACTGTCCACAAGTCTCGCCACTCTTGTCTTGGCATTGATGTTACTGTTGGCATGCTTATCAGGAAAGGGTGGTCTGCTTGGGCTAGAACTTTCAGTCTGCTCTTGAACAAGAAAATGTTCTAGCAGCCTCTGAACAAGATCTACATCATAAACAGTATCATTTTTGTTATAACATGGGATTAGAAGATCAGCCAGTGTAGCTTGCTCAAATTGCATTCCCACCCTTTTCTCCAATTCAGTAATCAATGCAAGTGCAACCTTTAACATGTTTGCCATTCTCAGTAGCTTAAGCAAGAAGCTGCATGAGACACTGTCCTTCTGCGGGGGAATTATGCTGATGAGGCTCTCAATGATCATCCTTTGATCTTTAGCTTGAAGAGTTGAAGTGCCATCTCTAGGTCCAGACACAATCATTTGAAGTCCACCTTTCCAGCTACCAACACCACCACTACTAGAGCTACTGTTACCACTGTTGCTTCCTTCATCTCCTGCGATTGCTGTGTCATTCATCAAACCAGGTAGCCACTTAGTTGCATAGTGCATTATTCCAGTACCAATCAACTCATACCTCATGCCCTTTACCTTAATAGCAGTAATGACTCTTACAAAATGATCAATCCTAAGGATTGAAACATCCTCAAACCACCAATCAGGGGGAACCTGCTGATTCCTACTAGGGCTTGAGTCCTTCATGTCATTCCATTTTGGGCTGGAAACTTGCGGTGCCCTTCTTCCAGTGTATGACCACCTTATTCCCTTTGGATTTGCACAGGCTTTCCATGCTATGGACTCACTGCATCTTCTCACAATTTGCAGATTTTCTGCCCATGGCGACAGATTCTCACAGCTTTTTAACACTAGTATAGAGTCTCTCCATGAAGACAAAACCACATAGCTAAGAAAGGCTTCTGTCTTGAATATAAGATTGCCTTCTTCTAAGTCCTCTGTCATTTCAAGGTACTCTGCAGTGCATCTCAGGCCAGAGATATTGCCTGCTGTTAAATCAATTGCAATTCCATAGCAAAACTTGGCTGCAAGTTCAAAAGCTTCAGGCCCTCCAGGAAGATCGTCCATAACTATCTTATTCAAATCAGGGTCGCGAGAATCATATATGATTCTGTTCAGCTTTCCACTTCGTGACAGCAAAGGATACTTTCACAGCAAAGCACCAGAAACAGTTTGTGAAATTCACCACAGTACAAGTCAGAAGCATCTCACCTCTTTATAAAAAAAATGCCATACTTTTTCACAGGATAAATAAAAGACTTTCAGGTAGGAAATTATCTATTTGTTTATTTATTCTATAGCAAGATAATAGCTACCTTGTGCAAATAGAAGTTTGCTTCTCCAATTTGAACTAGAAGATCACTTGGAATATCAGCTGAAACATACCTGCATGTGAACATGAAATGGATATACCAACACTCTCAACTGTTTTCCAAAGCAATTTTATCACAAATTTTGATCTCTACTTTGAACCATGTGATGAAAACAGTTATAACAACAGTGCATTGAACATACCAAGAGTTGCCTCTTTGCTGAAATCCCTCAGTCTTGACACTGTGCTTGGTTGAAGTGAGAAGTCCAGTCCCATATTCCCTCCCTGCAGCACCAGACTCACTCTCTGATTCCCACATGCTGAAAACCAGACTCACAAGGGAAGACTGCTTTTGCAAGAAAAGTGGCTTTTAAGTGAGAGTGAGAAGAGGAAGAGGAAGAAGAAGAAGGGAGGAGGGGGGAAGTGAAGAAGGGGTGAACTAAAGAGCAAAGTGAATGAGGAGACAACAAAGTTGATGAAAAGGAAGGAGGAACCCACATGGGGTGCTTGGACTTATCTCAAACTTGTCGCTTTCTTCAGAGAACATGTCAAGGAAATCTCACAGGCTGTGCCGTAATGGGCACTCAGGAGCTGTGTTGTGAGTTGTGAATCATTCATCATCATCATCTGGGTTTCTGTTTCTGTGTTTGTTTCTTTCATATATGAATTATGAAATTAGATTGATAAAATTGATAGATAGAAAGATACCCTTCATCATTCATGTGTGCAAGACATGCAGTTCCAAATTCTTTATGCCCACCTGACCATACATGTCTCTTCCTTTTCAGCCCATTTTTATTTTATTTTCTTATTCTTTTCTGTGTTACTGTGTTTTCTGCAATCCCAAAAACATTCCTTTTGACTATGAGAAAGGATCAAAGGTGCATTTCCAATTTCCATAGCTGCACTTTACTTTGGGCTTCTGATGCATGGAAGGGGCTAATTACGACACTGCCATTGGATTCATTCTCACTCAAGGTTCAACGAACTACTTGCCATTTATAGCCATTAATTGAGAAAGACTAATCACATTCTTACACAGTCTTTTCACTATACTTCTTATAACATTGGAGAGAGAGAGATGGAAAAGGAAGAGAGAAAACTCACTTAAGTTGTAAAAAAACGTTGTGGAAAAAATGGGTATAAACAACACTACTTAATGAGAAATGCATGCAAAAGAATTATCATTCTATTATGATTTTGTTTTTGGTACAACAAGAAAGGAAAAAAAAAATACAGATTTCTAAATTGTAAAGAACAATGATATGTTAACAATTAGTAAAATTATACCATTATCCCACCATAACCACTTTTATTAATTTTTATTTAATAATTTAATTTACACTTTAGTTAAATAACTTAATTTAATACTTTATTATTATTTAGAGATGTTAAACCGTTGTTATGTGCAAAATCATTGTCATAATAGTTTTTCTTAATAGAAAGAAAAATATAAAATAAAATATTGAATGAGGTGTTACTGTTTTTATGTCGTTAAAATAACATTAGGGTAGGACTATTTTTACAAAGCAAACAAATCATTGATAAATCGAAATTGCCCAAAATACCAAAATCATGATATATGGGTAGGTAGGGAATTAGGCAATTATCTTGGAAGAGTGTGACATAGTAAATGTGTGAGCTCTATTATCTAAGAAATTGATTAGAACAATAATAATGGTGTTGGTATCTATAAATAAAAGATAAATGGTAACGCAAGTAAAATTGTTCTTACTTCTATAAATTCAATTAATAAGGAATCCAAAATTTGGCACCCAATTGGAGGCGATAGCAAAACTCCCACCTTGCAACAGGTGAATGAGTTGAGACGATAGAAGGAAGAAGCAAACAAAGGGTGGAGGCAGCCCAAGAAGCATAAGAAATAGTAGTTGAGGAAGAAGCATAACAAAAACGGTTCTCGCATACTATGACATATGTAGATGTATGACTATGATTTTTGGATTTGCTTGTAAATCTAAGTATTGAATTGTATCAAATACTAATTCGTGGTCATACATACTTAATAAGAGTTTTCTAAAAGACGTCACTCGATATTTAATTTGTTGAATATCCTTGATTGTATAGATCCATATATGGTCTATATTGTTATTGCATGATTGATATTTAAAGGAGATTGAATGATGGTGATATCATTACAAGAAAATCATTAAGTAAAAATTAATTTTAGAAAAAAACACTAGTTATTATATTAATTAGATAATATTTTCGTAACCTGGTAGTTAAAGTAGTTTTATTATTAAAAAAATAAATTTTTAATTGATATCTAATTTGTTATCGAAGTTATGGTCATAATATCTAATTTAACGATTTTCTTGCATAGTATGTTGACTAAATTATTATTTTTATAAACTTTTTTATGTTAAAATTTATTTCAATAGATTAGCATTACTTCTCTTTCACTTGTTTGTATTGTAAATTGTGATGAATGGATTATGCACATAAACAGGTATAAAGTACATAGCAACATCTGAATATATATATATATATATATATATATATATATATATATATAATTAAATATAAATGATTTTTTTTGAAGAAGAACAAAAGGAATAAAATTAATATTCTAAAGATTTGACAAAAAAACAACGAAAGAACTGCAATATGATGCGAGGTGAAGTGACTGAGTTGTATACATTGGACTTGCACTCACTTCTAAACAATTGTGGATTCAAAGGCCTTATACCAAACTCCACACGTGCAGTTTATAAGATTTTTTGTTGTTGCAGGATTTTAATAAGATTAAGAATCGTGTTGCTAGAAGATCATCCAAGATTCATGATTTGGCAACTATCTAGTAAGAACTATTTTTCACAAAATTTACTACCAGAACAAATAATATGTGCAATAAAAGAAAGTAACTTATGAATTAAATTACACGTTCATCTCTAATTATATAAAAACTGTTATTTTCTCTCTTTGTTTTCTTTCTGACGTTTTTTTTTATTAAAATTTGGGTTGCTTTTACAGTGAACAGGTTCAATGTTCTAGTTACTCATGCACTGAACCCATTACATGTTCATGATCAACCCAAAAGAAAAACCCTATTACCTATGTTCGTACCATTATTATGAAAAACTTTACCTGAAAATAAGGATATCCATAATGCGTACTTGAAAACACTTAATAATAAGGAAATGTTTTAATTTTAAATGTTATTTTTTAATGCTTAAAAATAAGCTACTGTAGAAACAGTTAGGAAAGAGATCAAGAAGTAGCTGAGAATGAAAATAAATAAAAAAATATATTAAATACTCTCTTGATTTTACTTTGTGTATTGTTTATACATTATGATAATTTTACAAATTAACTCTCATTTATCTCTTTCGACGCAATAATTACAATTTTATTCAAATATTATCATAAATCAATGTTCAAATTAATTAAAATTATTTCATTATTAGCCATAAATAAATAGGTAAGAAGAATAGATAAGAATATTGTTCAACCATCATTGATAAATTGCAAATTACAAATTAACAAGGTGGGAAAAGAAATTAGTATATGCTATTTATATCTTTATTATTTTTAGTACAATTTTTGTTATTATTTATTATTATTTTGTTGTATGAAAATATGAAACGGAAGGAGAATAATTTTTTTTGTGAAAAATAGCAAAAGAAAAGGGTAAAAAATTATCCATTTGGAAAGGAACATAAAGGTTTAGTATAGTGTAGAATCTGACTAATATATTTCATCCAACCCTTTTGTGATGTGTCCCAGCCGATGACTAATATGAAAACAGAGATAGAGATTATTCCTTATACACTAATATCATAAACTCAACTAATCTTATTATAATAAATTCTAAATAACTTTTAAATCATCTTAAATTACTATATTAATTTAATTCAATCTCAATATAACTATAAGTAAAGTATCACGATCATTTTCATTTACAGATTTTATAATCTACATAACCTAAATATAAAGATTTATATCTACCTTTTTCTATTTAATCTAAAGTTAATATTAACCTGAATCCTTTATTTTTTGTTTTGGTATGGTTATTAATCTATTTTGGTTGTCATAGTCGTTGATGTAATGAGAAGTTAAATACATTAATAGAATGGTTTTCCAAAAGCTAAAATAAGTTAATTTAAATTAGGTTGATGTGATTGATGAGATAAGTCAAACTAATAAACAACTAAGTTTGAAATTCAGATTAAACAACCGGATGCGTTTGACAATTCTATATCCATCATCTCCATCACAAAACAAATGCAACTACTTATGATATTATAATTTATTTTCCACTTACGAAAAAAATATTAATAATAAACTACTTTTACATTTTTCATAACACACATTTTATTAATAAATAAATTTACGTGGATATTCACTTTTTATTAACTTTATATTTAGTATATTTTGCATAAATTTAATTTAGTAATATAAATTTGTAAAAAATTAATTAATTTTTATTTAATAATTTTTGTTGTGATATAATACATGATAGTTTTTTTAAAAAATAATATTATATTACTTAAAAAAAGATTAAAGTTTTAGTCTCATAAATTTTAATAATTCAGTTTTGCTTCCTCTTCTTTTTTTCTCTTTATTTTTTTTTTTAAAATTTGTTCTTAACATTAAATTTCTTAATTTAACTTAATATTAATAATATCATCATGATATCATATACAATAAAAAAAATTAACAAATCAATAATATTGACGCCATTAAAAATCACCCTAATATATGATATTAATTAAAATAAAAAATTGATCTGTTTATAAGGATTAAAATAAATAGTAACACTACAGTTATTAAGAACAAAAAATAATATATTTATGAGAATTAAAATTAAAAATAACATATTTATACGGATAAAAAAATATATTTACAAAAATTAAGAACAAAAGGTAATGAAATTTAAGAACTACGTTAAAAAAATGGCATATTTATAAACTAATATCTAATAATTTTTCTATAATAAACATCCAATAACTTAAAATTTAGGCTAACGGCAAATCTTTTTTAAGGATATAATTTATTGTTTTAAAAAATGTTTCTTAATTAAATATTTTTTTAATGTTCGTTTAAACTGTTCATTTTAAAAATAAGTAATTTTCAACTTTTATAAGAAGCAAATATTATATGCTTTTTAAATAAGATTTTTTAAAGTAAATATTTATTTAAAATAGCTTATTTTAAATTTAAACAAATTGGTTCAAATAAAACTCAGAATCACAAACAATTTTTAATAACAGTTTTTAAAGTAGAAGAAAATTGGATTAGATTTTCAATAATAAATAAACATTATGATTGTTAGATGGGATGAAAAGATGGGTAAATTATATATGTTAATGCTGGAATATTGATTTAACAATTTTTTAATTATGGTGAAAGCAAATATACTTAAAATGTTCACGCAATCCATCTAAAAAAAGTTAAAAAAGTTAGAATATAAAATCTCATACAAACATTTAAACAGAAAAGCAGTGTTGAAATTTAAAAAGAAATAAAAATGTTGATATTTAATGTATGTGTGATAAAGAAGATTAGAAAATTGTTGCAATCGTGGGAGATGAAATTATTGTAATGTGTGAGTGAGACATTAAAAAATTGAGTAAAGAAGAAGACGTCTAACATAACATCTTATACATGCTTCCTAACAACCATGAGGATAGGAATGGCATTGGGCCCAACTGCCAATTACCTTATCCAATATCTTTCAATCTCTTCATAATACCATTTATTCTTATATTATAAATATAATATGTCTCTACAAAAATTCATTATTTTTCTCCTTGATTTTATCAATTATAACATATAAATGAAAGTTTAGTGTAGATGAAAGTAATATTATACTCTTTTATATGGATTTACTTATAACTCACTAATCTTTCTCTTGACATTTAATAAGATTATTTTTAATATTTAATGATTATTTTTAGTTGTAAAATTTGTGTGTTAGGAGTGAGTATTTGATAATGTAAGTTTTGTTTGAGAAATACCCATTCCAAAAGTGAAATGAAGTGACCAATGTTTTGATAGGGTGAAAGAAAGAAATAATTCTTGTTTTAAATTTAACCTAACCCTACTCTAGCTTGGGCAATAGGGTTGAATTGGTTGAAGGTAACTTAGCTTAAAAGGCACCGCAAGACTTGTGAGAGACTTATGTGTGGTTCCAACTCTAAACAAGTTAAGGGTTGAAGCTTCCGAAGAAGAATTTCATAAGATGAGGATGAATAAAATTATGTGCATATATAGATTAATTGCTTAAAAAACAATGTAGAGATTATAAATGTACACATAGATTGATGATAGTTTGTGAAAATATGTGAAAGGGAGAGATTCAATGTAAGCAGTGGGAGTTGAGCCTCGTAGGCTCCAATTCTAGCCCCCACATGCCTCTGCCCATTTGGTATAGGCCATTCATCCCTTCACTAAATCTACACACACAAGCTCTCACCATTTCTAGTTTTGATTTTTCTGTCTTCATTTCTTCATCCAATCCCATGCCAATAATAATGCATTTCCCTTCCTATATAATGCACATTGTGTACCCTCCAAGTTTTATGAATTCTGCTGAAGTTTGAACCATTTTGCAGCAATCATTTAGTCCACAATGTAGAATTATTGGGGTACATCTAGTTGTGTTTATTGGGGTTAACAATGTACAGTGTTATACATTTCAATGCTTTGAACTCACTTTTCTTTCTCTTGCATTTAGTCTTTGCCATATAGAATAAGAAAAAAATGTAAGCATATTGGACAATGATTCCTATCTACATCAGAAACATGCATTCTGCTTTAATGGAAGCCCACTTGGCCAGCTTTCACCACCACTGAAATCAATTTTGAAAATGGTGCTTTGCCACATACATAGTAAAATAGGCTATGATACAACAAGTTATTCACGAGACTTTACTCCAACTGACAGAAATCAAGTCCTTTTTTATTGAGAATTCACTGCATAAAGACTTTATGCAACAAACATTCTCTTTCTTTCTGGTTTGATCAAATCTGAAATGTTCAACCACATCACAAATATAACTCAAATCTTACATGAGATACTCTAATTAGGTGAAAACTTTGTTTTATAAATTATCATTATAAAGTTGAGTTATATTTAAAATTTGTTTTATAATATATTATTATAGTCATGTATACTCATATCAGAGAAAAAGACAAAAGAAAATATGATATATTGTATATTCTGAATTTGCAGTTAAGTAAAATATAAGTGTTATGTTACAGCAATCTGTTAGTGATCCCTACCTACAATTACCTTTTTCTGAACAACAGTTATGTGTTAATAATGTAACTGTTTCAAAAATTTTACTTTTTTTGGTATATATAATGTTAGAGAAATTTTAATTTTATTAGGTTTGAATCATAAAGTGACGTGGATGACACA
>Ga0123342_1001320_pt1 | contig 41701 bp, 16 predicted proteins | sample Turbeawhitnodule_FD_89960 | JGI IMG/M metagenome (GOLD analysis project Ga0123342, IMG submission 89960) | Root nodule microbial communities of legume samples collected from Mexico - Turtle bean Mexico white nodule | ecosystem: Host-associated > Plants > Roots > Nodule | place: Mexico: Nepantla...
AAATTAATAGTGCCTATAAATAGACAATTCTTTGTATTGTTTAAACAAGAAGAAATCAATAACAGAACAGACTCTCTTCTCATATTTCTCCCTGTGAGTTCCATCTTTTGTGTGTCTGCTCTAACAAGTACAAACCTCTCACTTCATGAGCTGATTTTTATGGAGTTGAGGTAGACTGTCCACTTCATAATAAATAATAATAAAAATACTCAAATTCTTTAACCACACATTGATAAATAGAAAGATGTGACAATTGGTTGCCAACCACACACAATCACAGAAGCATAATGATTTTTTTTTTTGGAGTTCAACAACTAAGTGAAGATGAGAAAGAAAAGGTGAAAAAGACTACATCAGAGTCACAAATACAGAAAACAATGAGAAGCAATAAGCAGAGAAACCAAATTGAAGTGTTGAAGGAGTGATGCATCAAAACATCTCAACACAACAACATTCCCTCTTCTTATTTTTCCTGATCCTTCCAAATTACAGAGAAAAAAAACTTTTATAATTGAAATGTGTACTTATCCTCACAGTAACATTTTTATTTTATTTTTTATTATACATATTTATCCACATCTTATATATTTATTTTATTAAAAGATAAATTTTAAGTTTAACTCGATCCGAATAATCAACTATTTTCTAAGTAGGGTCTCGCAAAATCTTCCCTCTTTACCCTCGATTATATTAGAAAATAATTTAACATAAGATGTAGACTCGTTTATATTTTTTGAAATGTACTTATATCATATTAAGAGATGAACTTTAAGTCTAACTCAATTTTATTGATCTATATGAGATTTACGCTCATTTATATATTTTATAATATTTTTTCTATATTGAATGGCACAACAAATAGTGAAAACACATACTTCACACTCCAATAAATTAATATTTTATATTTAATTTATCTTTTAATTAATTATATTATGTAAGTGGTTTACTTTTTGGATGTTAAAGAAATCTTTTCCATTTATCTCTAATCAGATCTCCAACATGTTTAACGTTAATTTCTTTCATGTCAATCCAACAAAATCATCACACTTTTTACTCTTTTATTTTACTTCCTTTCCCAATTCAAATACGCCATTGATGATCAAACCTAGTGTGAAATTTCTATGAATTAGATAATAGTTTTTGTTAAAGTTGACAAGTACACAAAATTTATTTCACGTTTTTCTTCCTTTGAAAAACACATTTTTTATTAACCCAACAATTGCTTCATACTAAGATTCGACCAATTTCAACAATCTTAACCTTTGGTCGGGATCGAAATAAACTTTCAATTAAATGTATGTCTTGCAATGTCTACTTTTGTTGTCGTTTATTAGCTTTTCCTTAATGAAAGAAAAGTGGTTCCATTCAATAAACTCAGCATTTTCTTTTACAATTAATAACTCTTAAAGTCAAACCAAGTCGCAAGACAAAATGACCGTATAAAAGGTACACACGTACGTATATATAAAGTGCATGCAACACACGTACGTACACGTATACCTTTTTATTGATGAGGTTTAACAAAAAACATGGTTTAAAGTTTTATTTTTTTTCTTTTTCTCCTCCATTTTTTATATCAAGTGGGTGATTGTCAATGTCACAAATGACGTGAGCATGACGTAGTAATTAGCATGTTTTAAAAGCTATGATAAAATAATAAAAATTTGTGGCTATGTGAATTCAGGATTAAAAAAAGGAAAAAGCAAGAAAAATAATTAGAGTATGGACCCGATTTTGATTTTGGGGTAGATTTATTCTTTAAAAAAGGAGAGGGAAAAAAGAGGTCTAATTTTTGTCTTTTTGCTTTATATGTATAGGAAAAAAGACAAAGTGGGCCAGGGAATTGGGCCCACGCCACTACGATTGAGTAGTTGTGTCCAAAAACTTTAACTCACTGTCAAACATTGAAAAGCCCAAATAGAAAGGAGTTCCTTTTGTATGGAACTCTTTCTGGACTATTACCGCCAATCCGGGCCCACAAACCGCCTATCTCACCTCCTTAACTACTTTTTCAGGTCAATCTCTTTCTACCTTTTTTATTTTAAAAAATATTAAAAATATTTTTATTTGTTATAGAGAAAACTCTAGTTTAAATTAAAATATTCAGTGTAGTTAATAGTTAATAATAAGTATATCTTTAGTTAGTGTGTTATTTTATTTTATTTTTATCTGATATATATTAAAAATTTCCATTTATCTTATATGGTCTATATTTCTATTAATACATTATTAATATTTTTAAATATAAATACCGACAGAAAATTCATTTATATCTCATCTTAGCATAAATAAATAAAAAACTAAAAATTATTTTATTCTAACTTATACAATATTAGGTTCGGTCTATAATACTACAATTTAAATAAATTAAAATAAATTGAATCTGAAACAAATTAAGGTTGGGTAATGCCTCGCACGAGTTAATAATAAACACGTGCAAATATACTTAACAAGATTTTCACGAGGTACATTACTAACAAAACTATAACTTTTGTATTTGTAGAAGACCAATCTAATCCTTGTTAATTTTAATTAGACAAAGCTTTATTGATATTTTTATAATCTAGATGCCATTATTGTAGAGCGTGTGATTCAATTACTATGGGTTGGCATGGAATCATTGAAGTATAAATAATATTTTTTTAGAATTACGCTAGACACGTGAAACATTAAATGAAATAAAATACAGGACCACTTAATTAATTTATTTCATATTATTTATGAGAATATTTAAAGTAATGGTAACAGAGTGAAAAATATGAACTTTTTTTACGATAAAAACAATTTTTTTTTTTATCTTTAATAATATACTTTTTGGGTATAAATGTAAGAGTCCATGGGCCTTGGCCCATTCTCTTTTTGTTTTCTTCTTTCTTATTCTCATCTTTTTCTTTTGGTTTCTTTTTCTCATTCTATGTTTCCTCTCTCTAACTTTCCTCCGAATTTCTCTCTTCATTTCTTTATTTTTTTTTCATATTTTTTAACAAAATATCATATCTTTGAGAGTATTTGTCTCTCTTTTACGTATTGCTTTAACTACAAATAATAATGAGGTCAAGAAAGTTAATTAATATTCCATTCTGAATTATGATGCATAAATATTTTTAAGTTGTTAATACAGTATTTAGAGGTAATTGAATTGATTTTGGTATTGTTGGTGTTTTTATTGGTTTTACATTTGAATTTGGGTTTAACATGATTATATTAAATGATATTAGTATCACGATGCCAACTATATTTTATGTATGTTATTTCATGCATTTTTAAACTTGTTGGAATAATTGAATTAGCTAGTTTGAAATTGAAATTGGTTTTTGAAAGATTTTTAAAAAAAAGTCTGATTCTAATGATTCATCCGAATTTTATATGTTGGACTGATTTTAATGCGTTTAACGAATTTAATAAATTGGTTTAATAGATAGATTTCACTTAAGGTATCTCAACTGAGGGAATTGGAATAATTTTTCTAATTAGATTAAAAGTCTTGTCTTAATAACTTGGAAGAAAAATAAAAACACCCTATTGGGTTACATTACAGTGAGTGTATAAAAAAATATGCATCTTTTAATTGTAAATTAAAAATTAATTAATAAATTGAGACAAGTAAACCCCGCAGATGATAATTTAATCAAAATAAAAAAATATTCATGATTTCATTTGAAGTGTAATAATTTATAAACATAATAATTTTAACACGTTTTCCCTTTCTTTTGCTGCATGGGCATTATCATATCAGTATAAACTCAAAATCTTCCCAAAGACATCCCTTTAATTAGAAGTCACCTGTGAGACTCTTTTCATCTTTAACTTTACTTTAGGATTAAGCCTCCTATTATAACATTCTCACCCATTACTACTGTTATTAATATATATATATATATATATATATATATATATTTGAGGAACAATTTCGGTTGAAATTGTGAGTGAAATTTGGAAGCATAGGAACTCAGTCGTCTTTAATGGAGGAGTGACAAATGTGTTAGAAGTTTTTGTCTCGGCGCAAGTAAAGGTGTGGTCTTGGATTGTTACAAAGTACCACGAAGTTTATTTTTCCTACCCCTGTTAGGTTCTGGATCCTTTGGCCTGTATATGGCTGATTCGGTAAAGCTAATTAGCGCTTGGTTTGGTTGGTCATTTGTCCGGTGATTTTGGGTGTCGAGATAGAAGTTAAATTTTATGTGAGCTTATAAAAGTTGGACTACTCCGAAATAGTTTCCATTTATTGATTTTTTATTGCTGATAAAATATATATATATATAAATTTTCTATTAGTTAAATAATAACAATTATCTTTCATTATATTTAAAAAACAAAACAAAACAATATAATGGTGAGAAAAGGGATTAACCTTCCATAAATAATGGGACATATTTTAGGGAATATTATTAAATGAAATTGTTGATTATTGTGAATCAATCAGTGTCGAAACTATCCTTTTCAGAACTTTTGGTTAGACAGTAGTAGGTTTGAACAGTACATCTGATTCTATTTTTATAATTGTTTAGAATTTTGATCAATGCCTGAGACACTGAGTTGACCCATTGATTCAACTTCTGAGATATCTTAATTCTTAAGATCAAATTCTGGATTCTATTTTCTTCTATCTTGAAAACGATTGTGAGAAATAATTAAAAAAAAATGTTATGGCCACCAAACCCCTGCAACTAGACGAAGCTATCAATCATTCCACAAAAGGTTTGCGTCTGAATAAGAGAATTTCCACTGCCTCATTTCTTGTTAGTTTCTAAGTTCCACAAAACTCTTTTATCAAAATTTGAAATATCTTTATATGGTATTTACTATTTACTCTTGTTCTATTGTTTGTTGAAATCATTAATAGCAGCACGTAATTATCAAATGTAAGAGTGGGGCCACGGATATTGCTATTTTTTGGTGATTTTAATATAATCTATATATCATATTAGACAAATTATATTAAAATACTTTCTTAAAAGTTTATTGAATCATTATAAAAGTAATTAATTAAAATACTTTTTTAATTCTATAGAAGATTATTGACGATCTTATGTCCAAAATACTTAATATAATTAAAAATAAGTGTATTTTTAATATAGTGTGTAATCTATGTGTTGATACAATATTATTGATCAGTGATCTATCAATCAGTGATCTATCAGTACTTCATCGAACTCGACACATAACACTATAGTCCTCTAGTATCAGATGTAAGTCATTGAGACTAAAAGCCAAACTAACTTCAACAATCTCTAAACAAACATCAGATTCAATTCATAACACTACAGTTAAAATAAAACTGAGAAGAGCCAACTTTGATAATTTCCAAAGGAACCTCTCTCTTAATATCAACTCGGTCCATTAACACTACAACAATGATATTAGTGTATTAGTGTAGTGTGAGAAAATATTAGTTAAAATAAGACTAATTAATTAATTCCTGAGTGTTTGACTTGGTTTTGTCATTGATGAGTTTGAGTTTAGAGATAGAGAAAAAGCAACGAGGAAAATGAAGATTGTTGATGGATGTAATGATGAAGGGTGGAATTAAAAAATAGAGAGTGTGAATTATTTTCCAGGAGATTCAGGAAAAGACAAAAGAAGTGTAAGAAAACATAAAGCACAGGGCATTGGAATTTGTATTTAAAGTATTAACGGAATTCTTCAATCACATCTTCCGTAATCTTATTTTATTGCTCATTGGGAACATTTTTTCTATTGTCTCAACTTACATATAAAGGGAGAAAATGAACAAAACAAAAAGGAAAAGGAACAAAACAAATAAATTAGGTACAAACATGTTATTCATTTGAACCATAATTGAGTTAAAAAAATGTGATCAGATGCATTAGTGAAAATTAAGAATTATTTATTTTTAATCAATTATATAAAAGAGATTGTTCTAGTTCCTGCTTACATTTTTTTGTTTGTCTTTCCTATCGTTTAAAACTAACCAATAGAGAGAGATCGTGTTCTATAACTACTCTAAATATTATTTTAACTCATCCAATTTAATTACAAAACATCAATTATATATTTCAGACAAAATACAAATATTTCCTAAAAATGAAATGTTTAGCGTAGAACAAAATAATACAAAAAATAATGTAATAAAATATTAACAAATATTAAAAAAAGGAAGATAAAAAAATACCGCTAGCTTGGGAAGAATTTGACATTTCCAAGATATCAATTAAGCTATCTCATGTAAAAAGCACAAAATTAAAGAAAAACTTAAAAAGAAAAACTCAAAATAAAAATTTATAGAAATAGAAAAAATAATTTATAATTCTCATGCACTCTCTCAATATGGTTTCTAGATTAGTATCTAATTAGCTATCAAAATTTTAATTTTAAAATATATAATTTAAACAATTAATAATAACTAATTAGATATCAATTTATAAATTATTTATTAATAATAAGAATTAATTTAGATATTAATATTTTTTATCTATAAAATAGTATCTAATTGAATTAATATAATAATTAATTATTTTTTATTTTAAATTTAATTTTTATTTAATATTTGTCTAACAGTGATATATTTTTTCTCTATATAATTTTAACCTAGAAACGAGAGAAAAAAGTAATCTAATGTGAGACTAACTTTCAGATTTTAATAACTTTTTTTCATGTGCATATATTGTGTAAACCGTATAAACATCAAATTGGAATGCTCCGAACGCTTACGGAAAGAGGTGAAAATGGTGCATGAAATTGAAAGTCTAAACTAATTTTAAAATTTTATTTGCTTTGATGTAACTTCCTTCTTAAGTCATGATTTGAAGCTATATACATTGGATTTTAATGTTATTAAGTGTATATGAAAAGAGGATAAAAAGATCAAAACTTAGAGTGTTAGTGGATCAAATTGAGAATTGAATTGGTTGGTAATCTAGGATTGGAAAATTACTCATTATTAATTTTGGATTATATCGAAACTTACGTGCTTTGTACAGAGGTTTTAAATATAATTATTAATTTGTGTCGATCTTGCTTAAATTTTAAATAAACGTAACTTTTAAATAAACGAAGACTTCCCATTTAAATCTTTTAACTTGTAATGACGGAATTAAATTAAGAGATATTAATTCACTTCTAAAATATTTTAATAAATTAAATCTAAGTATATACTGTTCATGATTTTTTTCCGATATTATCGATATAGTTTCATATTGTTCCTGAGTTGAAGTAAACGATAGTTTATATACTCATTTTTTCTTCATTTTACCAAAATATCTTTTAAAAATAACACTATAACGAAACACCAATCTTTAATACAGATGATATCTTAAATGTTGAGATTGAGACGTTAACAAAAATACATTATTCTTTCATCAATTGCGCCAACCTAATCATAACACCTAAATACAAAAAAAGAAAGGAAAAAAGAGATAGTAGAATTGAAATGATGCAAAAGGATGCATATCACAATATCATCTAGTCCGTGTGCTTCTTTTATTTCTAGCCTAAGAAAATAACAAACTTGTTAAGATATTGAAATTGCATTTTACCTTTTTCTCTCTCCATTGTAGGGTTGTTTTTAAATTTAGAAAGGAAGGTAGGACTAGGGAACCGCTAGCTTTTGGGGCATCCTATTAACCTATAAATTTATTTATATGTTCATATTGTTGTTTAGTGTTAACTAAACTGTCTTGGGATCATCTTCAAGAGGCATAATAATGATACTAATTTTAAAGGGAATTCTGAAGCATGTGATCAGGAATCTGATGAGGATTTTTTTATACGGATTTAATTTTAAAAAGCACACTCTTTTCAAAATTTTAAACTATAAATACTGGGTTTCAAAAAACACATTCCAAGCTTCAATATATTTTACACAAATAATTTATAATTATTACTACAATATCTTAATTATGACATTGTATAAAGAACATCATCTTTATTGGATTTTAGATATTTCCTTTAAAAGAATAATCAAAATGATTCAACACCATTAAATTATAATCATTTTATATAAAAATAAGACACTAGTTTTAGTTCAAAACCTTAAAATAACTTTAGACACATTTTTACTCAACGTGTGAATAAACTCACACTTAAAAATCCTAACAAATTTAATATTAACAGATTATGTGAAAAAAAAGATGACAAAACAAGATATCTGATATTAACATTCAAATGAGTAATTTGAATTATAAAAAGTTATACTAGTAGATTATTAGCAATTTCTTTTAGTCACGTGTTTAAATTGCAACTTTTAGTTACAAGTTACGATACAAATGACTAATAAATCTAGTCTTTTGATTATATAATATAGAAGTTAAATTTTCATAGTGTGAATAGAAAAACAAGAGGAGTGAGTTATTTTTGAGGGATGAAGATGATACAAAAATATCCCACTTTTAAGGAAAAAAATAGCAATTATTTTATAACAATATCTTTGGCCATTTATTTGTTGTTGTTAATAATAGAAGATGTATTTGACTTAGAAACTTGAATGCTCACTAAGTTGCGTGCACTCTTTGGTATGAAATGAGTTTTGGCTAATATTGATGAGAAATGTGATTGCTAAAATAATAAAAACACAGGTTAAAGAAGGACATACATAAATGACGAAAAAGTGAGGTCAATGTCTTCTTTTTTTAATAATACATACGCACACGATATAGAGATGATAAAAAAAGTTGAAGGGAAAAGTAAAACGTGTACTACTAAAAAGACATTCATTTGGAGGGGGAATCCACCATATAAATTTATGTAAAATGCAATATACTAAACTTATTTGGTCGGAATTTTTATTTAAATAATTAAAGTATTATATTAATCACTATTCCACAAAGATATTTTAGTTATGCTCAAATAAATTTGTTTGCTTGTAATTAAAAAAACAATAAAATAAACTTATTTATTATTTCATAAAGACATTGATACGAACACGAAGATACGTATAATCTTTAAAATTAGGACATGGGACACAAATCTATATATGATATAATTATGAATTATATAAATTGACAATAAAGATTTATGTGTATAAATATGTTCTATTTTTTTTAACAAAAATATGTTTCTTATGACTTATTAAAAAAAAAATGTTCTTTATTTTTATAATCATAATAAAAATTTACACAATAAATTTAGTTTTTTTAGAAAATTAATGTATTTATCACTTTTAAAATTGTGTTAAAATCATGTTAGAATTGTCATAAATCAATTTTTTTTTGGGTTTATGAGTATCTTATGAGTATCGTAGTTACGTGTATTGTTGGGTATGAGGCCATGATCAATTAGGTTGAGTTGACTAGACACCATGTTTAGTGAGTAAACTTAATCATTGTGTCCCTTTTATAATCTCTATTTAAAGAGATAATTGTACTTATAATTGGTGTAACAGAATTGCCCGTGTGTGGGTGTAGGTTGCAGTTGGCGATCGAACCACGTTAAATTCTGTGTTGTTTATTTTCTACAGTTGATTAGTGATTATGTATGTTGATTCCGAATACGTTTTTCCCATCATGTGTGACACGAACATTTCCTAATTCATTTTACAACTTTCAATATTATTATTTTAATCGATTTTATATCATTTAATTATAAATTTATTTTTTATTATATTAAAACTATTATATAAAAAATTATATACAACTCTTTAAATTATCAAAATATATATATTTTTTAAAATGGATACATAAAAGGAGAAAAAAAATAGCAAAAAGTGTGGAAAGTGGAGGAAAAAAGAAAGGAGCTTGTGTGATGTGTGTTACCGATAAACGACACCGCACCTACAAGCAAGATTTGGGAATAGGGTATGTGCTAAGAAAGATAAACCCCACCCTAGCTAAACTATATGTCTATTACTTATATTCTTTTTCACTTTTTAAAAAGTTTTATTTTTTTATTTATTCCAGATTTCTTAATTACGTAATTCCTTTTTATTTTTTTATTGTTTTATGTTTCCAATTTATTTTACTATGTTCTTTGTTTATAAATAATATTTTATTTTTCAACAATTTACGTGAATGAATAACAAGAGATGTGATTAATTTGTTGGGAACATTAAAATGCGGTTTAAGGAATGTTTGTCTGAAATGTATAAAATTTAATAATGGTATTAAAAAATTACTTTATTTGTTATTACATGCACAATCCCATCAGTGGTAATGTTGACTATTGATTTGCATTCATCACATTAAAATTTGTGATAAAGATGCTCATGCCACCATGTGTGTACGAATATATTATTTATTTATTTAATAAAGGAGGATAATTGTATACTTAATTATTTTAAGAAAAATAATAGTGTGAAATTGTATAAATTTTGATGTGATAAATTTATAAATAAATATATATAATAAAGAATAAAGTTATAATTAAATAATATAAAATATATTAAAATAATAATATTGAAAGTTATAAGGTGGTGGTATAAAAAGATGTGATTGTCATATATCATTGCTCTTATTTTAATAACAATTTTATTGAAATAAAATCAAATTAATTACTGCGCCACAAATACTTATGGTTTGATATTTCATTTATTAGACAGATATTATCTCATATAACAACGAAATAGATTAGTTTTCCATCTTAACTTTTTTTCTCGATAGGTATTTTTTTCCTCTCATTCGAGGAAGTAAAAAAAAACTATATTTACAATTAATATATACATTTTAATTTGAATTTAATTAGTGTTATTCAATCTTAAAGTATCCAATAACATTTAAATTTTTTAGCATAATTTTTTTCATACCAGTTTTAGTTACGTTATTAATAGGTAAGATAAATATTATTATTCTATTTCTAAATAAATTAAACGTGATATGTATAATAGGAGCTTTAAAAAAATATGTATTTTTGTTGGGATGTTGTTAGGATGAACTACTCTATGATGTTTATTTGGCTGTTTAATATTAAATTTGAGTATAGAAAGTTGGTAAAAGATTTTTTTAGTGTAAAAGGGTTAAGACATCCTAAAGTATTTTAATTATTTAATTTATTTATTGTTGAAAAAAATAATAGAACAAAATATAAATAAAAAATTATTGCATAATAATTCTCTTATACTTATATAAATTTATATAATAATTTTAAAAATCTGATTAAAGATTATGATATTTTGTAATTCATGAATGGATATTTTACTTATAAACTGATTTTATAAAATTAAAGTAAATTTAAAGTTTATTTATTGATAAACAAAGTGAAACTAATATCAGGTGCAACTAAATAATAAATAACGTTAAAAAGCATCTAATCATAAGATATATATTTATCGACATACCACTCTCAAATGCAAAACAATACATATTGTTTAACTATTTTATGTTATTCATAAAATAGCTGTTTCATATAGTGTTTACTTTTATAATAATTTTAAGATGTTGTTGAGATATTCTAGACAGGACTATGCCTAAAAATGTAAAAAGGAAAAACTCTGGACAAAACCAAATTAAAAAAATAGTTTATCAGTAAAAAGATTAAGTTTCTAATGGGTATAATTTATTATTATAAATCTCGTTTTGCTTAAAAAACATTAATTATAGAAAGTGCAAACAAAAAAAATACATACTCAACTAAAAGTTAAGTAATATAACAGGAATAGTTAACAGATATTGAATACTAATTTTTTCTGACAATGATTTTTTAATGTTACCAAAAACTTAAACGTTGAATTTTAAACTTTTTTTTAAAGCTATAAAAATTTGCACACAATGACATCCGTAAACATGATATTTAACAAAATCTATTTAAATTTCTTTTATCAATTCATAATAATTTAAAGTGAATATATAAATAATTGAATTTGAAGGAAGAATATTATTACTATTGCCCTAAATTTTTTTTATTATAGGATTACTTTTTAAATATAATATTTTAAACATAAACGATTTCATTATAAAATTAGGGTTAGCTAAAAGTATATTTTATAAAATAAACTTCATTCAAATAAAGTTTAATGGTTTGCTCAACAGGGTTGATGATATTACGTTTTAGATTTGATTAAGTAATTTGTTAATTTTGTCACACAAATTCGAAAAGTTAATTGACATGCATCATAATCTACGTGTTACATATTTCGTTAACCAAGTAATTTTCGTTGACCATCATGGTGCAATAAAATAATTGAAAGGCTACTGATTAGTGTTGTTTCAATAATTTAATAAATATTTTTCTTTTCTTATAACTTCTTTTTATTGATATTTCAATTTATTTAATATTGTTTATAGAGACTGCATTAAATATTTTTAAAAATATGTAGTTTTATTTAGTAAATACTAACATCTTAAATATTCTTATATTATTACAAATTTAAATATATGCAATGATAAATACTGTGCTTCTAAAAAAAAATTATGTTGTGCATATTATTTCTGGGTGACAACTTCCTTTTCCATTTAACAATCAATATCGTTAATGTTTCGGTTTTATTTTTTGGAGTTTATAATTAATTAAATTGAAAAATATATTGTACAAAATTAAATTTAAAATCAACCTATGCTTTTTTTATTATTGGAAAAGTTAGATTTTGGGGATTTTTGAAAAGTTAGATATGTAGATTTTAAGGTTACAAGAAAAACAACTTTTATCTATTCATTCATACCAGGTTACTAGAATGACATGCTTGGTAGAAGAAAAGGTTATTGAGACGCTTTTTAAATTTATGTCCATTAATCAAGATTAGGGTTTCTCATCATGTTTAAGTGGTCAAATTCATTTTCTTTTATTATGTATTAACTTTTGTAGTAGCAATATAATAGATTATCACTTATACAAAGTTCTAGATGTAAATAATTAATATTATAATATAATAATATATATCCTATGTTATATGCAAAATAATTTTTCTCCTTGCCAATTTCGTCAAGCCGATCTTCATACCTGCAAATTTGGTTGTGCATAGCTTATATGGTTATTTTTTATTTTTTTAAAAACTGATGAAAGCAACTTTACAAAGTTTATTTAATTTTAAACCGATAATTTCTCTTTTCATTTTTATCCCAATATGGAAATTTTAGGATTCAATACAATTTTGATACCTCTATGTATATTTTATGCTTCTATACAATTTTGGTTTTTTATTCAAAAAACTATAATTTTTATTTGTTCTTTATTTGATTTTTTTTCTTGCATTTCAGTTATTTAAATATTTTGTATTTTACTTTTAAATAAATATGTTAAAATTTAAAATTACCTTCAAAAATTGAAACATAAAACATATATAAAATTAATAATTAGTTAAAAAATATAAATTTTCTAAAATAAAGAGATAGAATATTTTTTTTTTAATAGACGTGGAAAAGTGGGTTTGAGTCATGATTTAAACTCTTAGTCCTTTAAAATTTAGGGATTTTGTTGGTGTTTTGAATTTGTTAATTTATTTTGATCGATTTTACCTGGTTTGTCAATCTACTAAAATCGATGAACTAATATGCCAACTCTTAATTTTAATTAAATTAATAATTAAAAAAATATTCTTTTATATTATATTATTTGAGAATATAATATAAAATAATATTGTAATTTGAATCATTAGCACTTACAAAATAAGTTTTAATTATTAATTATAATGAAATAATTTAACGTATAAAGTAATAATTATATTTTACTTATCTAATTCAATATATCAATTAAAAATTTAGAAAATATTTATATAACTAAATGCTTTTAAATTGTTAAATTTATCTATAAGCTCACCCTTTAATATAATAAGCCAAAATTTCTAACCCAACTTGCCACACGGCCTAGCCTTTATTTTTGACATGCTAAAAGTTAATCGAATTATTTCGTTTCGTCACCCCCTAATATAGAAAATAAAAACTATATTAGAACCCATATTTCAATTCACACTCCAAATCTGTTATTAAATTAGTTTTTCGACAAAATTATGTTAAGTTTTTTTCTTAAAAGAGTTTTGGATTAAATATTAGGAAGAAAACTGAAATTGAAAGAACAAATTCTATTAAAAAATAATCAAATTCTTTAATAAATTAGTCAATTAATTTATTAATTATCTTTCTACAAATGGTTATTGTTGGGACAGTTGTATATTTTAAGGTTTAAGGTTTAGGGTTTGTACGGTATATTTTCAGTTAAAGATAGGTAAGGATTGAAATACATTCTTGAAATGATTCCAATTTTTTTTATTGATAAAAAAAAATCTATTTATAATTAACACTTATCATCCATGCATAGTATGATGGACATTAATAATTAGCTGTAACCCTTTCTTCCACAGAGAAAAATTAGCTGTAATCTTGAAGGTTTTGATACATAAATATATAGAAGTAAATAAAAGTGGTTAATGAAATTGAATGATGAATGAATGCAGATAGATAGAGTGAAGGATAAGATGGTGGAAGTGTTTGTGTTGGATAAGTCAAATTAAATTTCCAAGTTTTAGACGTCTCATCTATTAAAAGGCATTGCAATATGTACAAGTCTCATTAGCACGCCACGTGGAAGATGTGATACAAAAATCGTGCACTTGAGAGTGGCTATGGTTAGACGCATATATTGGTTTTCTTAATTATGGGAATTGCTACCACCTTTTCTGTCCCACTTTAAGATAAAGCAAAAGCTAGCAGCTTAGGGGAAATAGAAAAGCAAAGGAAAAAAGAAAACCATGAAAGGAAGAAAGAAAAGAAAAGAAAAGCAATAAAGAAAGAGAGAAACACAAAGACAAAAGGTTCTCAAAACTCCATGATTATTCAAATTCTCTCAAAAACAGTACCAAGCAGTAGTAGTGTTCCCCCTACTTAATCACCCCACAGTCTCAAACTCTCTACAAACACCCTGTTTTGGCTTCGATTCGAACAACATCTTCCTCTTTTCTTCTGTTGAGATCACACCAATTAACAAAGGCATGAATAGAGCTGTCTTGCAAAGCTCACCGGTGCAACAAATGATGGCTGCAAACCCTAACAACTGGTGGAACATCAACACCATGCGCCCTCCTCCTCCTCCTCCTTCTCAAGATTCTTCTCCTTTCTTCTCCACTCCTTCCAGCTTTCTAACTCCACATAACCCCTCTTCTTCTCTTCCTCTCCCTTCTTGGCATGATAACAATCAAGAGCTACCAGAGTCATGGAGCCAGCTACTCATGTAATAATAACTTCCTCCCTCTCCCTCCCTCTCTCTCTCTCAGACACACCAAGACATCACTTTATGTTTCTATGACTGTGCTTATTAATTACTTGTTTTACTTTTTAAAAATCTTTTGAGAGATCCATCAGAATAAGGAATTGTTTCTTTAAAAGAAGTTAAACCAACAAGCCCTTACTTAGTGTATGTATGTTTATTCTTTGAAGGATCAAATCTAACTAGCTGATGTTTTTTCTATTCTGACATGTGTTTTGGACAATAGGAGTGGGATGGTGTCTGAAGAAGAGAAAGGGGCTATGTGCCAGGTTGAGTCAAAGAAGTTGGAGAACTGGGAGCAACAAATGCTGAGTCAGGCTTCAAGGGCTGCTATGGTTGATGTTAAGCAAGAAGGGTCGGTGAACAGCTATGTGTACGGTCATGGAAACGAAGACTTTCACCCACCAAAGCCAACTTGGTCTCAAATAGTGCCTGCTTCTTCACCCAAATCATGTGTAACAAGTTTCAGCAGCAGCATGTTGGATTTCTCTAACAATAACACAGATGCTAGGCCTCCTCCACTAGACCAATCATCAGAGGTATAATATTAATACATGTCACAATTTAATTCGTTTTTTTTTTTCCTTTTCTGGGTTTTGCTTTGAGTTATATATATTATACATTTCGTGAAACTTTACTAAAACTATCTCACAATTGAAAATTAACCTTTGAATTTGGACTCCCAAATGTTTTTTGAATGAATATTTATGTTAAATGGTTCTTCTATTCTTTATTATATAGATCAAGCAACGGATTTCTTTGCTTCTGTTTATGTTCTATTCTTTCTATATAATAAAACGAATTCTAGTATATACATGGTCTTTTCTTCTTCTATTCTTTCTATACAAAACAACATCAATTTTCTTCTCGGTTTTGTTTTTTTGCAATATAATTTTAACTAAAGTTATATTTTTTGTTTATTTTATTCTCAAGTGTAATAGCAGTGCAGCTGGTGGGGCATTCAAGAAAGCTAGGGTTCAACCGCCCACAACGCAGACGACCTTCAAGGTATTTTCATCCATTGAAAACTATTAGACAGAAACTTCCAACCTCGAACACTTTTTCAGGCAAACCAACACACATAACCGCACACAAACATCACATGTGTGTGGGTGGTCACTGTTGTTTTTCATGATTGTCTTGTTCCTACACATGTTTTTTTTCTTTCCATTTTATCTTCAAATGAAGAATCTACTTAAACCCACTTAATTAAGCACATGTGTCCATTTCAGGTTAGGAAGGAGAAATTAGGTGACAAAATTACAGCCCTTCATCAACTCGTTTCCCCCTTTGGAAAGGTATAAACTTAATTTATTCAATTCAAGATTTAATAAACTAAGAAAAAGTACCAAGTATATTATATATATATATGTATATATTAACTTTGTATTACCTACCTCCAAAATAATAATGGAAAATAATCTTGAAGTTTCTTGTATGTTTCATCTTCCCCATCCCATCTTTCTTTAATATATATTTTTGAACACAGTATTTTAGAGGAAGCAACATGGTGTTTGTGTAGCATTTGCATAAGAGATGACTGGGAATATGACTGTTGTGTGTGCTATTTTTTTTTTTTACTTTTACAGACTGACACAGCGTCTGTCTTATTAGAAGCTATTGGGTATATCAGATTCCTTCAGAGTCAAATTGAGGTAATTAATGTTTATTCCCTCTGTCCATTTTTGCAAACAACCACGAGAGTCAGTGAATAGTGATGGCACGCTAGCTGTTAAAAGTTCATTATTTCACGCTGTTCTATTTTCCACACATTCATATGTATAGGTTTTGAAGCTCTAAACCTATTCTCTTTTCACCATGGATGCAGGCCCTTAGCTTACCATACTTGGGCACTGGATCAGGAAACATCAGGCACCAACAATCTGTAAGAAATATAATATCAACCTTATGGTTAACCCACATACTATAAAAAAAAGTATTAAATAAAAATTAATCTTAAAGACAATTAACAATCTCAAATCTCAAAGCAAAATGAGAAAAACTTAATTACTATATTTAGTGACTCTTTCTCCCTTTAGCATCTTTATTGTTGCATGTGCGCCAGAATGTATACTAATTAATGGGTAATTATGTGGTACTAATTGAGTGATCATTGTAATTGTTTAATGTTAGGTTCAAGGAGAGAAGAATTGTATATTCCCTGAAGACCCCGGTCAGGTATGCTTTTTCCTTGGATCCACTAACCCCTTAAAGGGGTTTGGGGATTTTGCATTTCAAAACAAAAGCTTACAACTTCAACTTCAATTCTATTTTATAAATGAACAAAGTAGCTACACAGTCAAAGAGAAACCAGCTTTATCTGATATAATATATATCATATCACTCTCAAACCAATGAGTTCCTTCCTCTAATTCACTGCATTATTATTCAAATTCTTATTTTCTTTCATTTAATTTCTGGTTGCAGTTGCTGAATGAAAACTGTTTGAAGAGGAAAGCAACTAGTGAGCAGCAGGTAATTGTTCAGTGAATTATAATTCTGAATTTCAACTTAATAATGACGAAACTAGTTGAAAGATGTATTTTGATTTTAACTTGTCATGGTTTATTAATTAGGATTCTGAAGAAGAGGCAAAGAAGGACCTAAGGAGTAGAGGGTTGTGTCTGGTTCCAGTGTCATGCACACTGCAAGTTGGAAGTGAAAATGGAGCTGATTATTGGGCACCAGCTTTTGGAGGAGGGTTTCGGTAGATGAAGCTAATTTACCCATATCAATATATGTGGCAGCATACAGAAGAACAAATTCATGGAGATTGTATAACATCATTAGCAGTCAATCTGCTGCAAAACCTAAGGCTGATTGCTCATGATGCTATACACCATTCCTGAATAAAATCTGTGCTGTCATGTCGAGTAGTATATATTTGCCACCCCATGTTAAGACTCTTAATTCATGAAAATCAAGCTTTATTTTGTTTTCACTAGCTTAAGGTGTATGTATAAGATTATATACATATGCAATAACTGTATGATTATTTTCAGTGCTAGCAGTAATTAAACAGACCATGCAAGCTATTACTAATGCACGTACGGTACATAAACTCTTAAAAAATAACTTCTAAACAAAATTCTATTCATTGTCATAGTTATGGAGTCCATGTCAACTTTAAACACGTTCCTCTCTTAATCCATACGTATTTTAAAATAAAACTGTGATAGAATACCAATTGTACCTGTGTGGATAATGGGACTAAGTAATGTTGATCCACCTTGATACATGATGCTTACTTCACTCTTAGTTGTCCTATTCTTCAAGTTTTCTTTCTTCTGCGCGTGCCTCGGTCGGCCGGCGGGTACCTGCGATTGCACTGCGACGTTCAAGTTAGCCAAAGTGCTCAGTGAGAATTCTCCAATCTTATAAAAAACGTACCTTTTCCTTCTTTCAGAAGTCCCTTTAGTAGGTTGACTTGGGCCTTGGCTATGGGCCAAGCAACTGAACATGCTTAGCGGTCTTTGGGTTGGTAGTTTCCTGAGATTCAGGGAGTGCTCCAGAGAACGTGTTTGACTTATTCAACTGAAGTTGTAACTACTCACTTCGTGTGTAACCACGTTCTTTATTTAATTAAGTTATTCAATGAAGACCCTTTGCCGACCGTTACACCAATATTTAAAACGTACAATATCTTGAATGCAGATTTGGTCTCGAAACAATTATATTATTATAATATGAGAATAATGGAGCATTTGAAAGTGTTAGTAAAGTTTTTGGTTGGGTTTTGTTGTTAGTGTGTATTGTTGTAGGTGGATGAATAGACGTAAAGAAGTGTGCAGAGTTCACATAGACATACACCGACAGAGTCCAACACGCATGCAGAATTGTATCGCATGCGGGGGTAATACATTCTTTGGTTATATCAATCGCAGAATAAATAACCCTAGATTGGCTATGGAATCCCGCGTGTTACTGCATTATATACAAACACAATTTTTGTAACTTTTAATTAATTTTCAGTAATAATCAAGTTGAGTTAGAGAAATTTTTTTAATGTAAAACTCGTATAATAAGTGTACAAATATATTATTACCTACAAATAAATAAATTGGGAATATCTATCTCATAAATATAGAATTTTTTTATCACAAATAAAGGATATAATATGAAGTAGGATGTGGATAAAATCTAGAAAAAAGAATAATAATGTTCTAGTTAAAGAAGTCATTATATGTTTTTTTATCAACACAATAATTAAATTATAATAAGAAGCACAAAAGTCCCTTTCAAATTATATTCAGACACCATGCTTCATTTGTGTTTCTCAATAACATTTCTGAAACATATATTACAATTTCATTTTTCAATTTGTAAAATAAAATATTATTTATAAAAAAATATTTTTTATAAAAACTTTCATATTAAATATTATTATGCAACTTCACGGTTAAAAAAAAATTGTTTGTGATAAACAAAATTGCAGAAAAAAGATAAAGAGTCAAATGTACCACGAGAATTGCAATGGCTGCATCTAAACCAGTTTTGTGACAAGAGGTTCGTTTTGGAAAAGCTTCGTCATAATTTCACAGGTTTTGAATTGCAAAATAAGTTCTAGATCAAAAATTTGTTTCGTTTCTGGATTATAAAAAAGTTATCGATTAGAACTCTTACGATAAAAAAAGTTTTAGAATGGTTAATCCAAAAGTGAAAAAATTAATTATATATTAACAAATTTAGAAGTGAAAATATTAATCCAGAATGCATCTCATATTATATAATTTAAAGTGTTGAATAATATTGAAAATAAATAATTTTAAATTTTACAATCCAAAACACAATTTTTAAACTTTTAACTTCAAAAATACACAATCCAGAAACCTTTCAGATCACTTAATCCAAAAACTTCCCTGTGCTTTGAAACTTTTGACATTTTGCGTAGCTTGTAGAGGTGTAGAAAGAAATTATGGAAGTGAAAAAAAAATAGTTCAGCTTAGACGGCCCATATGCTACAAAATGGGCTGTGATCTTGATTTTGCTGCCTGCGGGCTGCTTCTTCGTACACCTCCATACCTTCTTGTGCTACCCCCATAAATTTTTCATATTCCAAAAATACCTTTTTCAATATTTCGAATTACATAATCAGGAAGTCTTTTTCTAGATTGAGAATTAGCTTCCGGATTATGTAATCTGGAAGTCTTTTGTGATTAACTTCCGGATTACATAATCCAGAAGTTTTTTCTATACATAAGATTAGCTTCCAGATTATGTAATCCAGAAGCCTTTTTTTCCAGATGTATTATTAGCTTCCGGATTACATAATCCGGAAGTCTTTTTTAAATATGAAATTGACTTCCAGATTATGTAATTCGGAATATATCCGGATTACATAATCCATAGGCTTATTATTTCAAATCCAAGAGGGTGGAAAAGAAGGATAAAATGGTATTTTCATATTTAGTATAGGGTGGCACAAGAAGGTATGGAGGTGTAGGAAGAAAGAGTCCTGCCTGCGTCTAGCTGTTGTTACGAAGGCCCGTTATTTTAACAATGAATGAAGCAATGGGTAAAATGGAAAAAAATATTCACTGCTCCCCACACTATATAGAACTTTTCAAATCAGAGATAAATATTCTTAACAATGTTCTTGAAGAGTGTTTTAATCCTAAATTATACACAGTGATTAAAGTAATTGATATTTAAAAAATGACCTAAATTTTGAAAGAATCAAATTAGCTAAAGGTATAGCTAACATTTGATATGAAAATAATTTTGTGACATAAAAGGACGTGGAATTTAGGCAAATAGAAAAAAAGGAAATATTAATATAAATAATTTTGAAGTATTGGTAAGAATTAGAAAAGAAGTGTGATTGTGTTAAGAAGGAAAGTAATTGAAGGGTTGAGCCGGCTGGGCGGCAAAAGTGGTCCCACAGTTTGTTGAAGTTTTGCCGCCACATTTCAAAGTGGACAGAGTTACAAAAATGGCCCTACTTCTCATTGCACACAGCTGTGGAGATGTTGCCATCTTTAACTTAACCCACTTGTCTCTAATTGCATTCTTTCTTTTTTATTAAAAAAAATCTTAAACTCTAATGTGACAAAATTATAAAAATCACAAATTAAGGTATTGGATGTATGTACAGTAATTAGTACACCAATTAAAGTATATATGTACTTTTATAATATCTTAATATAATTTTTAACATCATTTCTTTATTATCATGACGTGTTTTAATCTTAACTTTAACTTTTGAGTGATGTGAGACTATATTGATATCACCGAAACAATAACACCTTTCAAAGATTAAGAAAAAAAAGTTTATGATTTTTTGAAAAAAATTTAAAATTCTTACACACGATATTACTGTTTTGATATTTAAAACGAATGATACTTCAAATGTGGTGATTGACTCTGACGATACTATCTCTCGAATTTAAAATCAAAACATCACCGATTCAACTTTCCAAGTTAATTATCTAAATTTGTTTAAAAAAATATAAGTAAGTATTGAAGTTATTCACTAATGTTAAAAAAGCTAAAAGTGTAATGCAATTTAAATATAATAAAATTAAAAACAAAACATAGATTAGAGATTAATAGAAGACTAACGCATAAAAAGTATTTAGTTTATCCCTAATGAAGTATGAGTGATTCTTCATTATGTAAGAGTAGCGTGTATTTTATTTTCTTTTGCTAGTTGTCAATTTATTATATTTACCCCATTTCAATTCCATGTACGGTGAGACCAAACCAAGGGATATATAGGTCATTTCAGAAGGTGCCGCCCGAAACTTCCCTTTCCGGCAAATTGAATCAAAACCGTTAACTGCTATTTCCGTTAACGTCTCTTCGCAGACTCCTAAACGCACCAAAGCTTTCACTCACTGTCCCTCCGCCATGACCACCGTAGCGGTCACCACTCGATCTCAGATCCTCCGCCACACCGCTGCATTTACCTCCTCAGTCCTCTCGCAACCCGAACTCCGGCGCCGCCTCATCGCCACTCTTCTCCGCGACACTCCAATCTCCGACGAGAAACACCTCAAACTCGCCGCAGACACTCTAGAAAGCGCGATTTCCTTCGCCAGCCCCGCCCTTCGGACCTCCTCCCTCTCTCTCCTGGAGAAGCTCCTCTTCCCTCTCCCCGACTTCGCCCTCTCCTCGCTACTCCTCTCTCTCGCCCACGCCATCCGTAACCGCCCAACCGAATCCGCCACCAGCCTCCTCCAAATCTTTCACTCCAACAAAAACAACAACGCTTCCCTCGCTAGATCGGAAATCGCTCCTGTGCTCTACGAGCGCCTCTTCTCTCTACATCTCTTCCCTGTCTTCCGCTGGTTCGATGAGCAGAGAACGAAGATTCTCTCCTCCAGTCCCTCAACCTCGAGCCGTGAAAACGATTATTCGGTCTCCGAGGAGTACTCGGTGGTGCTGCCTTGCGCCAAGGTGCTATCGAAGATGAGCGAGGAGCAGGCCGGAAAGCTCCGGGAGGTGGAGAGAGAGTACGAAGAAGTTCTCGACGAGAACTGTAGGGTTCTCGCAGAGTATTTCAAAGAGGTTTTGGTGAAAGAGAACAGTGACGCGGGAATTAGTCCACCGCCGTTGATACTGAAGAGCGCCGCTGAAGGTGGCGGCAGGGAGAACCAAACGGAGGAGATGACGCCAATGAGTGTGTTGGAGAACGGACGGTATAATGTAATGTTGTATATCTACTTTCTCACCAATTCGTTACTCTTTTCAAATCAATTGCTTATCTGTTTTGCTTTCTTAGGATATTCCATGAAATTAAGGGGCAAACCTTATAATCATACTCATATACTTCGATTCCAATTTTAACTATTTGTTTACAAATAAGCAAATTATACAGACACTTTAAAACGATCATCATTTATATAAATTACATGTATCGTAACTTTGTTATCTTTTGTTAAAAGTATTTTATATAATAATTCTTTTATACGGTTAGGTAAATGATAATTAAACTTTTATTTAATTAATGGGATTACAATTTTTCCTGTCAAAGCTTATATAAATTTTTTGTTGTTTTAATATCACTGTAACGAACCTGTAAATCGTTACTGTGATCTGTGATCATATACAATGCACAATAGTAATATGCATTCACATTAGAAAGTACACAACATATATATAAATTGTGTTGAGTGTAAAAGAAATATCTATTAATATGAGATTTTGTTAGGAGATACAAAATTATGTATGAGATAAAGTCAAACAAATTGTTCACAAAATAACATGATCATAGCAAGGTTAAAACAATTGATAAATATAAGGTAATATAATGATTTAAAACTAAAAACTCAAAAATAATATTATTATGTAAATATTCATAATCACATTATTTACATATTTATTGATCTCATCATGTACATTAAATAACACATAATCGAAACACCTTTCAGAAAATATAGTTGTCATGTTCAAATTTAAAGACTAATATCTATAAGTTATTTTGTAGCATATCACTATCTCGTTAAACCTAACTACTCTACTCACATGATAAGTTTATTGTTAACCTTATTCCAAACAATATAATAACTTCTAAAATATGATTGTCATAAAAAAAAGATAGGATAATAAAGAGATAAATATTTTTATAAAAACTTAACTATTATATTTATAGATTTCAAGAAGAAAGAGCTAAATACTAATATAATTTTTATGCAATGTTATTTTCACAACGTTGCAATCATTCCGAAATTTTGTCCAAAATTATCATAATTTCCCCTCTTCATGTTAGTTATATAGAGACATACTTGCTCACTTGTACAAACACCAATTTGAATTATTTATCACATTTTTTTTGTCTTTCTCTTACTAAATGTCTACTAACATGCGAGTGCGCATGCATTATTTTCCTTATTGTTAAGTTTTTGTTTTAGAAAATAAAGTAGTTGGAAAATTAGAATGTTCATTCACTTTCGAAGGTGCTTTTAAGAACATAATTATAACAGGTATTTTAGTTAGTAATATACAGGACAAATATTCTTTTTATATAATTCAAATGTATTATAAATAAATATTTAAAATACAATAATTATATTTTTAAGTATGATGTGATAAGATGAGAAATGGAAAGAAGAAGAAAAAGTGGAGTTTATTAAAATTTGGTGGTTTTGAATCGTCATTATGTTAGAATTTAACATACTTGGACTATCATTTCATAATCATTCTGTCACACTTTTTTTCTGCGATTTTCTGCAGCCAATATGGTCCGAAAGGGAAGCATCTGTTGAATTTTTGAGCCCCGGTTCCAGCAGAAGATCTCCCCAGACACCATTTTATCCTCAAAGAGTCTTTTCCAGAATTCTCAATCCCAAAAATCCTTCAAAAAATTGGACAACGCCACTCCATTTAAACACTACCCCTGACGCTGATTTTTCTTCAGAAGAGAGTTTGCTTAGTTCTTCTTCAGATTCTGAGGCAGAAAATGAGGTATGTGTAATTGATACTACCGAGAGAGGGCTGAATTTTCTATGACAGTTGTTTTACTTCTTGAAACGCTAAGTGATGATAAAGCTCTGTCATGTAGGAAAAGGACACAACTATCGCATTGTTGGAGCCTCGACAAAGCCAAATTCAAGAACAAATGCAAACCTTCTTCAAACAATCTAGGAAGTACGTAGATATTTAACAACTACCATTATTCTTCACTATCTCTGCGTTTTCTTTAACTTGGATTATTTCTACTTGTAGTTCACCAGATTATCCTATGGCAGACTTCGATAACCCGCTGAATGGAGTTGGGAAACATGCACCTCCCAAGGATTTTGTCTGTCCAATCACAAGTCATATATTTGATGATCCAGTGACTCTTGAGACTGGTCAGACCTATGAACGTAAAGCGATCGAGGAATGGTTCAACAGAGGGAACTCAACCTGTCCCATCACCCGCCAGAAGCTGCAAAACATTCAGCTGCCCAAAACAAATTATGTGCTCAAACGATTAATTGCGAGCTGGAAAGATCGCAACCCCCATTTGGTCCAACCGCCGTATGAGAGTCCATACGAAGATGCTGAGGCAGCTGTGCAGTCAACAACGCCTTCAACTTCTCCTAATAGTGTTATAATCCAAGCCACAGTTGATGGGATGATGAGTGAGTTACGCTGTGCCATCAATAATCTGTACATGTCAGAGATTCTCAAGGAATCGGAAACGGCCGTGCTTCAAATTGAGAAGTTCTGGAGAGGAGTGAATCTGGGAGTGGATATCCATAGAATGTTAGTAAAACCTGCGATTATCAATGGATTTATGGAGATTCTTTTCAATTCTGTGGAGGCCCAGGTGCTACAAGCGGCAGTTTTCCTTCTAGCCGAGATGGGGTCTAGGGACAACTCTGTTATCGAGACTCTCACCCGTGTGAAGACTGATGTGGAATGTATCATTGCTCTTTTCAAGAACGGGTTGACAGAGGCTGTTGTGTTGTTGCACCTACTGAATCCTCCCATTACGAGTCTTACAGAGATGGCCATAGTGGAGTCTCTCATAACGGTTTTGAATACGAAAGAGGAAGAATTGGTTGCGATGTGTTTGAAGCCAAAAACTGCTGCAATGCTTTTACTTGCAAGGATAACTGGAAGCAGTGAAGAGATAATTGCATCTTCTGTTGTCAATACCCTTTTCTCTGGAAATGCAATTGGAACTATTGTCAGCAGTTTTGGAGCTGACTTGGCAAAGGAGAGGATTGCTGCAGTAGAGATCTTACTGAGATGCATGGAAGAAGATGGGACTTGCAGGAGTAACATTGCTGATAAAGCAGAGTTGTCACCTCTTATGGAAACTTTAATCGGTGCTGATGATGGAGAGCGTTTTAAGATTATTCAGTTTTTTGCCGAGTTGGTCAAATTAAATAGGTATAAAAATTTCGTAATTATAATTATACTAATCTAATTAATCTACCTTGTAGTTTGTCTGATAGCTTCTTTTGGGATTCCCTTCAGGAGGACATCCACTGAACAAATTCTCCATATTATAAAGGAACAAGGACCTTTTAGTACAATGCATACTCTCCTTATTTATTTGCAGGCAGCACTTCACGATCATTGTCCAGTTATGGCTGGCCTCTTACTCCAACTTGATCTTCTGGTGTGAATCTTTGATGCTTCCTATATCTTTAAATATAAGAACTAGTTGTATTTCTTGTTACATTGTCTTTGTTTTTCTGACTATGATAAAATGCTGTTTTAGAAGTAATAGTAGCTTAATTTTCATCGTGCTATTTTTAGGTTGAGCCAAGAAAAATGAGCATATACCGCGAAGAGGCTATGGATACTCTTATTTCATGCCTGAGAAACACAGATTTCCCCGTTACCCAATTAGCGGCTGCAGATACAATCATGTCACTGCAAGGAAGCTTCGACTTCTCCGGAAACCCTCTAATCAGAGAAGTCCTCCTTAAACGTGCAGGTATTGACAAAAGTTCCAGAAGTCTTGTATTGGTGGATCATCAGATTAGCAACTCCAGTCCAGAAATTGATATAACTCCAGTGAAGTCCTTTGAAACATTTCTTCTATTTTGACTTTGTGTTTTCTCCTTGCCAGATATTTTTTCTGATGCCTTATTTATTTTGTTTGGCATCAACAGGAAGAAGAGAAGGCAGCTGATGATTGGGAAAGAAGAATTGCATATATTCTAGTTAGCCATGAATTTGGCACTATTTTTGAGGCTTTAGCTGATGGCATGAAGAGCCGAAATCCAGAACTACGATCAGCATGCTTTTTATCAGCTACCTGGCTCACGTACATGTTGACCATTCTACCGGATACAGGCATACAAGTACCAGCTCGTGCTTGCTTGCTGAAGCCGTTCATAGCTAAATTAAATTCTGCTAGGGATGTAGAAGACAGAATCCTTTCTATGGTTGCTCTCAATAGCTTTCTTCATTTCCCTGGTAAGGTTCACAAAGACATTAATTAAAAGTTACAACTGACAATCATCATTTCAAAATCTGGTAGCAATAATCTTGTCTAAGAAAGAAGGAATAAGTGCCGAAGAGCAGTTCCTCGAAGCATGATAAGCCACTCAAATGCAGAATTCAGCGTTGATTTAGATTATATATTATCTATATTAATGTTGGATTCTTAGTCTATTATTGGGGATCAAAAAGTTCAAAATAGTTTCCTTCTACATGAATATACGAGACTTTCTGTATATTTATGTTTTCAAATTCCTGCAAGTCGTTGTTATGCAAAATAGAAAAAGGGTGATGATACGTTATATTGTGAATTTCAGAAGGCTTAGGTGATCTAACTTCCTACACTAAGGATATTTTAAAAGGGTTGAGAGAGCTCAAGAGATCTTGTCCCTTAGCATCTAAAATGCTAAAATCTCTGGTTGAAGAAAATGAATCTAAAGCGGTAAGTTCTTGTATTCTTAACCCATTTTCTAGAATAGGCAATCAGGCATTGTGGATCATTTAAATTTCTTCATTGGAACAGGACATTTGGATACATCAAGAGCTCATAAAACAAGACTGCAGCGAAAATGGAGAGGTGTTGTCTGTCATATGCTTTAAGGATAAAAAAATTTCGGGTCATACAGATGGCACAATTAAGGTAATTAGATTAGAATTTTACATGCTTTGTAAATTCTAACAAATAAGGATACAAAAACAGATTTCTCATGGCTGTTGTAGATTATTTAAATATCTTTTTTTATAAAAAAATATATTTGTTTCCTTAGATTGTCTAGAAAATAAATCATTACATTATCGATCTGTCAATTTATGCAGTTACAATAAAAGAGAATTAGGTGCAACGTGCATGCTAGGCCTAAATAGGTATAAATGTAGATATATGTATAGTAAGATGGAGTGGACTCTATGTGGTGTTCTGTGCCACATGCTCCAAAGATTGAATAGCTGTACAAATACTAAATCATTCTTGATCATTGGCAAATATGTTCCGGTCTTGGTTGCAAACTACAACTTTATTGTAATATGAGCTGACTGGAAAATACTCTGTAACTTCTGAAGGTCTGGACATTAAAGAATAATTTATTCCATCTGTTGCAAGAAATCCAAGAACATACTAAAGCAGTGACAAACTTGGTGATTTCAGAATCTGGTGACAGACTGTACAGTGGTTCACTTGACCGAACTTCAAAGGTAAAATTTTCTGCAGTTACTCTAGCCTCGTTTTTTTTTCAAAGTATAATTTTATAGATTAATCATTAAATTGGTTAAAATTTTAAAAAATTATTAAAATAGTAATTCATAGGATTTCAGTGTAATCAGACTTTAATTATTACTGTAATCATGTCAAAGTGTCACGACTTACTATTTTAGTAAGTTTTTAAAGTTTTACTTATTTTAGTAATTAACCTATAATTACTTGATAAAAAAATCTCTAGCCTCTATTCAGGCTGCCCTGCTAACAAAGGTTTTGTTTCATTAAAGTACAGGTCTGGTCTATTGGAAAGGCAGCAATACATTGTGTACAGGTGTATGATATGAAGGACCAGATTCATAATTTAGTTGTAACCGATAGCTTATCTTGTTTCGTTTCGCAGGGGACTGGTGTCAAGGTACTCTTAAACTATGAATACATGTTCTTATTTGAATGGTGTTGAGAGAGTCTGATCACTTCTTTTGTACAATCTAGAGTGTAAACTAACACTAGTCTCCTTATTATCAATGCCTCTCTGTCACACTCAACCGTAGCAACAAACATTATGCTCTAAACTTTTGCTCTGAGCTGCAAGTTGTACCGTTTACTTTATTTTATTCCCATCTGGCTGATTATGTGATTGACAACAAAATTCCCAGCATTGTTTTCTACTGAAATTACTTGGCTTTCTCATCAGGTTCAGTCACTGAATGGAGAGTCAAAGCTGTTAAATTCTAGCAAATATGTGAAGTGTTTGGCTCATGTTAATGGGAAATTATATTGTGGATGCCGTGACAGTAGTGTTCAGGTATATAGTTTTTTTAAGAGAAGACAGTGTAATGTGATGCTATATCAACATTCTTGCCATAATATTCGCGTGATATTTCAGGAGATACATTTGGCCACTGGAACAGTCAATACTATTCAAAGTGGTTATAAAAGATTACTTGCGAAAGCAAATCCTATTCATGCACTACAAATTCATGGTGAACTTATATACGCAGCTGGTTCTTTCTTGGATGGTTCTTCTTTAAAGGTATCTTAGATTCGTTTGATTTAGCGGTATATAGAAAGGTAAAAAATAGTTAAAATTATAGCTAGAAACACGGCTTTCATGATATTTTTGAATTCCAAAATGCAGAAAATGTTTGAGCTACTTGGTGTTAATTTTAAGGATGATATACCATTATCATAGTTAGCTAACTCATGCATATATAAATGTCTAGATATGGAACAGTTCCAATTACAGTATGGTTGGATCACTGCAAACTGTATCTGAAGTGCGGGCTATGGCAGTGAGCTCAGGATTGATTTATTTGGGGTGCAAAGGAGGTACGGTGGAAATCTGGGATATGAAAAAACTCAGTAAAGTTGACACGTTGCAAATGGGTACCAATTGTAGGGTCAATTGCATGGCTCTAGACAGCAATGAAGAATTTTTGGTAATTGGAACTTCAGATGGACAAATTCAGGTGACTTCTGGCTCACTTTTTAGAGTTCAAGTTTTGCATTTTTATTATGTCATATATGCACTGTCTATGTAGCATTTGTACATTGTCTTCCAAACGAAACTGTAATAATAGAGATTTTTGACAGTTATAATCTCTGGCAATTGCAGGCTTGGGAAATGAATTAACAGAAGATGCTCAGAGTACAGCTGGTGGAGGAAGACGTAGATGAACTTTGACAATATTTGATTCGTTAATACTTTCATATTTTAGGTTCTTCGTGAGCTGTATATAGTTCAAAGTTTATACATCCAAGTGCCTTGTACATAAGATTAACTCGTAGATACGTGATTTATTTGTTTTCCTTCTCTTGTTGAAGGATGTTTGGAAAGATGAGGTGAACCTTTCCGTTGTGAATAATGCTTTTGTGAGTCTCTGATGTTTAAACTCATATGATTAATTATAAAGAAAACTATAAATAATTATGATGATACACTAGTTTTTCACTGATGGAAAAAAAGTATTATTTTTACGTTTAATAAATTGTAATTGTAATGTTATTCTTACAAGGTTTGATTTAACCACACTTTTATTTGTTATCCTCATAATATATTTTAACTTTATAAGTACTAAAAATATTCGACCAACATTACACACACGATGATTAATTTGAAATTTTTAAGTTTTTTTAAAAGGGTTATTTTTTGGAAATGGAAGATTGAATAATTTTATTGGATAATTTGAAAATAATCAAACAAATAAAAAGTAATACCGTTTGAATATCATAAATTGGATCAAACAAATAAAGATAATTATACAAACTAACTATATGAGGTTACTTAAAATAAAATTGTATTCATTTGTTTGTGATAGATATTACACTGATAAGGGATTACGAGGAAATTTTTATTAAAATAAATAAATATATATTTTAATAATTTTTTAAAAACATTTTCATATATTTTTAATAAAAAAATCTTATTTCAATTCCTTAATACCATTCATATATTTTACAAAAGTTTTTTTTCCTTACTATCACTATTCAATTACCCCGATACTGCATGTATGGGCCTTATTAACATGATCAACATACATCTCCTTCATTAACAAGTTATTAGAGAAAAAATTAAGATTAGTTTTGGTAATAATATCTTATACCGGTAATACACATCATGAAAAAACATATAAATTATTATGATAAAAAAAGTGTAAAATGTAATAAATATAATAAAGATAAAAAATAGATAAAAAATCTCTTCAAGAACTTAAATTAAAATTTTATAATTAAATAGATATTTAATTTGAAAAAATAATTTATTAATACTTAAATAAAAATGGTTAATATAAGTGAGACTTAAAACTTATTTAAACTTATAATTATTCATGATTTTTAACTATAGCTTTAAAAATAATTAATTATGCATATAAATGAAAGTGGGGAGTTGCACCTCCTGAATTTTTAAATTTTATAATTAAATGTATTGAATTTTCCTTTGTTGTACTTCCTAAATCTATATATTGACATTATTATAAAGTGAGAAACTCACATTGATATAAAAAAAATGTGGATCCATACATTATATGATAGTATTTTTATTCTTTATTATTTTTTAATTAAATTTCCTCCACTGAATATATCAACCATATGTTATAATTCATTGGCGTATAAATATATAATGAGAAGGATAAGTATATATCCATTTTCCAATGACTATTTTTAGTAACATAAAAAAAAAACTAAATACCCACATAATTCCATTTATTTATCTAATTAAAACATTTTATTATTAATAATTGATTTATCAACACGTTAACTTTCAACCAATGATTTTTTTGGAGAAAAGTTGAAGAGTTTAACATTTTTAAACTAAACAAATGTGTAAAGAAAATTTTTAAAAATATTTTCACTGCTAATTTTAAGTTCATACCCGAGTAATTTGATTAAAAACGATAAAATTTGGAAGGTGTGAAAAAACATTTATACTTAAATTTGTAGAAAAATATTAACCTTTCGTATGATGCAATATCAGTTTCCACACATATAACCAATGATTCTTCGAACAAACCAATAAATCCGTTGATGCGACATGTTTGTCTCTCCGAATCTAACTAGGAGTTAAAACAGAGAACACAAAGCTTTCGTTACATCCAAAGGATCAAATTTAACTTCTATTTATTTCGAAATTAATAAAAAAATCACTTTTCTACGAAAACGATTAAAATTAAACTTTAAATACGTTTCATTGTTTAAAATGAATTTCATCAGAATTGTTTTTAATATAGTTTTAGATCAAACAAAGTTCAGTGATAAATGAAATGACAAAAATTAAGTAAATTTTGTCCTTCAACCTTTGGAACCTTTGATGCGTCGTTGGACACTAAAAGTAACCTTTTTGTTTCATCGAGTCACATGTTACTCTTCTTTCACTTCAAACTATGGTAAAAAATGGACGGCAGATTCTGATTAAGACCAATTATATGTGCAAAAATCTTATTTATATATTGAGTTCTCAGATTTTTTATACATGCATGTTCATACACGCCAGCATTTTCATCCATTGAGCAAACTAAAACGAGAAAAGCACAAGAACATGAATAAATATTCATTTGTTTCAATTACTAAGATGAGACCACAAATTTGATAGTAACGAGGTTTACCTGCCTGCACTGAAATTGAACTCAGGAGAGAGATAGTGCAGGGAAATCAAGAGCTTTTTCTCTATTTCTGTGTATAAAACAAAGCTCTTCTGTAGTATACCAATTGTAACTAGCTTCAAGTATATTTGTGTCTAACCTTTTCATGTGTGTCGCAGAAGAAGATGCTAATGGAGCAAAAGAAAGCCACCCAACTGGTTGAAAGGAAAAAGGGTGGTTTCAGAACCATGCCCTTTATCATAGGTGATGACCCTTTTCTTTATGTTAAGATCTTTTGGAACCATTCTGTAATATATACATTAAAAATCATGGCTTTTCTTTTTTACAATGTTGGGTGATTAATAAAGTGATGCATAAGAAATTCTAACCAGGTTCTGTTTTTGAACTTGTTTTAGCAAACGAGACATTTGAAAGGGTTGCAAATGTGGGGCTGCATGTGAACATGATATTGTACCTGCTACAAGAGTATCATTTTGACCCTGCAACAGCAGCTATTATAGTGTTCCTATGGAACGCCATGTCTAATTTTATGCCCATCTTTGGTGCCTTCATTTCTGATTCTTGGCTTGGACGATTTCGTGTTATTTCCCTTGGAACTATCATCGACCTTGTTGTAAGCACCACAATACTCCTAATGCCTACTTCACTAATAATGAAGATTTTTGAAAGAATTCCCAAAAATTTCTTCTTTGATTCTATAAACAACTTACATAGATATAGATCAGCACTTGCTTGTTAAACTTTTATGTAATAGGTATTTAATGAATGAAGTTGTTTATCAAACTAGAATTACATGAATTTCTTATATATGTTGTCTTTTATCTCCGTTACAGGGTTTAGTTGTACTGTGGCTCACAGCAGTGATTAGGAGTGCAAGGCCTGAATGTCATGAAGAACCTTGTGCAAATCCTACTCCATTTCAACTTCTATTTCTTTTCTCTTCACTTGCTCTCATGGCTCTTGGAGCTGGTGGAATTAGGCCCTGTACCTTAGCATTCACGGCTGATCAAATCAACAACCCTGAAAACCCAAAAAATGAGAGCACCATGAAGAGCTTCTTCAATTGGTACTATGTTTCGGTTGGCATTTCAGTATCAATTTCAGTGATATTTATAGTGTACATCCAAGTTAAAGAAGGGTGGGGTGTAGGTTTTGGAATTCCTGTGGGGCTTATGTCATTTTCTGCTATCATGTTTTTCTCGGGTTCTTCTTTATATATCAAAGTGAAACCAAACAAGAGCTTGCTCACTAGCTTGGCCCAAGTGATTGTGGTAGCCTGGAAAAACAGACACTTGCCCCTTCCTCCCAAGAACTCCGACACATGGTATTCAACCAATCACTCTAATCTTCTTCAACCAACTGATAAAGTGAGGTATGCACCATTTTCATACCACAAATTTGCATCACAATATCTTCTTTGTATAGAGATTAAATACACTGCTTTGATTGCTGAGTTTGAGTTTTATGGAGTTATATATGTTATGGAGGAAACTCAAAAGATGAGTCTTACTAATTTATGACTTGAATGTGATTCTGTCTTGATTAGTGGTACATTTACTGCTAGGACTAAGGTTCCGTAGATGCTTCATAATCAGTGGAACACTTATCTTAATTACTATGGAAAAATAAGATTTAGAGTTATTCATATTTTTCAGGAAGGGAATGTGTGTGCGAATAAGCTGACTAACTTAAGATTCATTCATAGAGATTCATTTCATTGGTATTATATGCTCCCGTCTAGTCTATTCTTTATGATTAAGTATAGTTTACATATATATCGTTTTTGTTAACATATGAGTTTTGGTTTAATCTCATATTTTTATTTATTTTTTAATAATATTTTTTTATGTGATGACAGATGACTATTATTATTTAGAGTGTGAACTTAACTATAATGTCAAACAAGCTGCATAATAATACCTAAAAGAAATACTTTCAAATGCTAAAAAAATAAAATTGGTTGTTAATCAACTGAAATAGAAACTAGTCTTGCTATAACTCTTTATGTTATTAGTTGGAGGACTTCATTTTAGTATATTAATGAAATCATATTTGATTCTGCTTTGCTAGGTTCTTGAACAAGGCTTGCATAGTGAAGAACAGAGAGAAAGATTTGGACAGTGATGAGATGCCGATTGACCCATGGAGTTTGTGTACAGTGAGACAAGTAGAGGAGTTGAAAGCCATAATAAAAGTCCTTCCTATTTGGTCCACTGGGATCATATTTGCAACTACCATAAGCCAACAATCATTTTCAGTGGTTCAAGCAGTGACCATGAACAAGGAGGTGTTCCATATGGACATTCCAGCAACCAACTTCAGTGCATTCATAATCCTCACTTTAACCGTGTGGGTGGCTATTTATGACCGCATTGTAGTTCCCTTGTTCCCAAAGGGGCGAGGACTCACTGTGAAGCAAAGAATGGGATTTGGAATAGTGATCTCATGCTTGGCAACTGCAGTGGCAGTGTTGGTAGAGAGAAAGAGAAGGAATGAAGCAATGAGGGAAGGGTTTATAGACAACCCCAAAGGAGTGGTGAAGATGTCTGCAATGTGGTTAGTGCCTCAATACTGCTTATATGGTTTAGCAGAGGGTTTGAATGTCATTGGACAGATAGAGTTCTATTACTCCCAGTTTCCTAGGGCAATGTCAAGCATTGCTATTTCCCTATGCACCTTTAGCTTTGGGGTAGGGAACCTTGTGGGTAGCCTTATTGTGAAGGTTGTGAAAGATGGAACAGGGAAAGGAGGAAAAACAAGTTGGCTAGCATCAAATATCAACAGAGGCCACTATGACTACTACTATGCCCTTCTTCTCATTCTGAATTTGGTTAATTTATTGGTTTTCTTAGCATGGAGTGCAGCTTATGGAAGCACTCAGGATATTCAGAATTGGGATCAAGAGCTTCACACAGATATCACTCCAGAAAAAGAGATGGACAACAAATTAACAAAACAATAGTGTAGTATCTTATAAACGGTCGTCTACCGATATTCATGATTAAAGACATTAATGTCATAATATTAATCATGAGATTCAAGATAATGGATCTTTAAAGAGGATAACATTATTATTGAATTAGACAAGTAATAAAATCAGGTAGAGGAATTATATGATAAAGATTTTAATATATATCAAAGAATATACATAAAAAAAAAAAATTACACATTAATTATACTTAATGTTTTAGGATTTGATATCATCAATACTTTTTGTCCGAAACAAATGGTAATTTGAGTATTACAAAAAGGTATTTAGATTACTATACAGTATATTAAAAAAAAAATATTTACAACTTTTGTAGTTACAAAAGTAAAAATTGAACAAGTAAATTTAATAAAATTAATGCAAGTCTCCTTAAGGATGCTCTATAATTTAACATTATCTCTACATCTGCATTAATAACTTTCCAAGAAAGTCATGAGATTGTGTTTATGTGTGGGTAGTAGTTTATGTCGAGACTTTTATAATTTGTAGCTGATTATCATTGAATCTCTTAAGTGAATCTTATTGAAAGTTAAAAAGATTAAGAGTGAAATAATATCGTTGCTAGAGAGAGATGTTACAACCATGTTTATGAGTTATCAGAGTTGACAAAATGAAATCAATAATAAACTCTCATGTTTTGGCATGAAGACAAATAGATCGTTTTGACAGTAGTAAATGTTCACCCAAGTGATTGCAGCAGCTTGGAAAAACAGACACTTACCTTTACCTCCAAAGAACTCTGACGTTTGGTATTTCCACAATGCCTCTAATTTTGTTCAACCAACAGACAAAGTAAGGTATGTAGTAATCTGTCATACAACAAATTTCATGTCAACAAGGAAAATGTTGAGTTAACACCAAACATCCGAATTTGTTGTTAACAAAATGTTACTCCTTAAACATATAAACTAGCAATCAGATAGATCTAATAAACTCTCGTTATGATAAATTTTAAATAATTCTGATATCATATTAAAAAATAAACTTTGAATCTAATTGAATTTCACAAAACTAACTTATAAGAACTAGCTTATGAGATGAGAGGTTTCTACCCACTTATAAACACAAAATTCAGAAATAAACAAAACAAATAAATGGATTCTGCAGTATATTTTATTTGTTATTCTGGAATAATTTTTAGGTGTATTTAGATTATGATTTTTTTTAATTAGTTGAATTTAAATATTGAATTTCATTTCTAAGTTCTATAATTATTGAAAGTAGAAATATATTGTAAAGTTGGACTTTGGATTAAATTTTTTTATATATTCTAAGTTCTCAGTACTTTCCTCCTATAAATGTGATGTGTTGTGTATATTTTCTTTTATATATTTTCATACATTTAATTTAAGGCTTAAAAGCTTATTATATATTTTCATATCTGTATGAAAAAAGGAGAGAGAGAGGCATTGAGTAGTGTGAGTGAGAGTGTGTTTGATGGAGATGGATCCTCCACCCAAGAGCTGGAGCATCCATACCCGATCCGAGATCATCGCCAAGTACGAGGTCATGGAGCGGGTCGGGTCAGGAGCTTACGCCGACGTCTACCGCGGCCGTCGCCTCTCCGATGGCCTCACCGTCGCCCTCAAAGAAATCCACGACTACCAGTCCGCGTTCCGAGAAATCGATGCGTTAGAGCTCCTCCAGGGATTCCCAAACGTCATCGTTTTGCACGAATACTTCTGGCGCGAGGACGAAGACGCCGTCCTCGTCCTCGAGTTCCTCAGGACCGACTTGGCAACCGTCATCGCTGACGCCGCCAAGGCCAACCAGCCCCTCCCCGCCGGCCAGCTCAAGCGCTGGATGATCCAGATTCTCTCTGGCGTCGACGCCTGCCACCGCAACATGGTCCTCCATCGTGATTTGAAGCCCTCGAATCTCTTAATTTCCGAAAACGGCCACCTCAAGATCGCCGATTTTGGACAGGTAATCTCTTCTCATTATCGGCAATCACAAAACCCTAATCCTGACTTTGAAATGCTGACCTCTTGATTGAATTCGGTTTAAATTGTTTTTGAAGTGATGTGATAACGTTTCCATGCTTTTATTTTAAAATCAAGTTAGTAGGATGATGAAGAAAATTAAATCTAAAGTTGTTTAAACTCAAAATTAACACCAAAAACTCAGTGTATGTTTAGTTACATGTTGGATTACACAGAATTTGAAAGCAATCATTAATGTGTTTTGTAGTACATGTTTATACATTTAGTTTCAGCTCTAGCAGTTGATTTCGAGTTAAAGTAACTTATAGGGTTTCTGTATTAAGTAATTAAAATTTGTAGCGAGTTTAGCCACTAATTTGCTTTAGATTAGATTAAATCACTTTTCATCAAAACTAACTTTACAAAATCAATTTTGCAAACTCACCCAAACACGTACATACACGCTGAATTCCTCAACAAGTGAAACCAAACACATGAACGTTTACAAAATTTGGTTAACTAGCGTATCAACGAAATTCTGGATTACTGAATGTTAATGCAAATACGTACTGAATTGATGAGCGATTTTTTCAGGCAAGAATTCTCACGGAGGAGCCTGGATTTGATGCTTCTAATAATCATGAAGAATATTCTAGAGACATTGATAATAAGGATACTGGTATTAATACTCACGGTGGAAATGCAACATGCACCACAAGTGACATAGACAGGGAAGATGAAGAGAAAGAACTTGGTTGTTTCACTTCATGTGTTGGGACTCGTTGGTTTAGGGCTCCTGAGTTGCTTTATGGATCCAGAGACTATGGTTTGGAGGTTGATTTGTGGTCCTTGGGATGTATATTTGCGGAGCTATTAACTCTGCGGCCTTTGTTTCCTGGAGCTGCTGATATTGACCAGATCAGTAGAATCATTGGTGTTTTAGGTAACCTCGATGAGAGTATTTGGGTTGGTTGTTCTAAACTTCCTGATTATGGGATAATCTCCTTTAGCAAGGTGGAAAACCCTTCTGGTATTGAAGCCTGTTTACCTAATAGGTCCCCTGATGAAGTGGCTCTGGTGAAAAGACTGGTTTGTTATGATCCTGCTAAGAGGGCTACGGCAATGGAGTTGATTCATGACAAGTACTTCAATGAAGAGCCTCTTCCTGTGCCGGTTTCTGAGCTGCCAGTTCCTCTTAACAGAAAAGGGCAAGATGAGGATTCCCCTGGTGGGTGGGGTGATTTAGATGAAATGGAATCTGATTCTGATTTTGATGACTTTGGCCCTCTCAATATCACAAGAACTGGTACCGGTTTCTCCATACAGTTTCCTTGAAGAATTCAAGGTACATCGTATCTTTCGAACCTCCCTTTGCCTTTTGTGTGGTGTTGTTCGACTGGTACTTTATTTGGTGAGAATATTGGTTAGATTTTTTTTTTCTGATTTGATATTCACTTGTGAACAGAGATAAATTATTGAAAAAAGCTTGATGGACTGTGTTAACATGAATTCATAGTTCACCATGACACTCATAGTTGTTGTAATACATGGACTTGTATCTTTTCATATTTACAGATATAACGTATTAGTACCTACTATTTATTTTGTGTTTATTCCTGTCATGACATAACCTGGTAAACAACTTACTGCAAGAGGATTTATATCTATAAAACAACACCATAAACATAGACTATTTATGAGTGGAACTTGCAGGTTCTGCATTCCAGCTATGTCAGCTGCATGCCTCTTTGTGAACTTACACTTAGAAAATTTAACACAGATTGAACAGAGGAATATAATTGAGTTTCCTCTTATTAACTAACTCCGTACCTTTTTTTATATGAACTCCATGACCTGTTTTTGTCTCTTTACAATTGTATTTTGTCATAATCACTCAATGGAGAAAAGGCACGCCATACCTTATCATCTTTAACAGTACATAGAAATAGAATAATGAAAATGATGAAAATTGGATGGTATACTTCATGTCATGATATTTATAATTCGCTTTATATCCATGATACCATGTCTGAAAATAAGAGAAAATTCCTGATATTCCTTCATTGTAATTAAAACAGTGTTTTTTGAAGATCAAGCTTAGGTTGGACCGCCAATGGACCAAATTACCCAATTTATACACGCGATCATTGACTTTTCAATAATGTCTATCAGAACATTTACTACAATTTTTACAAATAATGTTAACTGCTGCACACCATTCCTAGTAACATGCTTAAACTACTTATGCGTGTAAGTGCTATTTAATTATATGCACCGAGGCAATGATCAATATTGCAAGGAAAAACAAACTGAAAGGGTAAAGAATGCTACTGTGGAAACACTGATATATGCATCAGTTCCCTCTGCCAAATTCTACATCCCAGTTAACTAGTCGTTAAGCAATATTGTTCATAATTTTTAGACCAAGAGATGAAACTACTGATTAACCAAGGGCAGTAGTGGTAGCAACAAATACCTTTTTGTATCTAATTTTATTTAAAATACAATTAATCTTAGAACACCAAAGGAAATATACAAAAACATCAAGAATCAAAATAGATCTTCAGGTACTGCAAAATGAACCATTTACGCATAATTAAATTATCAGAAAAAGAACAAAAATAACCTCAATCATTGTTTACTTAAAAGAAGTCAAATTCTGTAAAAACAGAGCATAAACAACATATTATATATTATCAATTCTATTATTGAAATCATCTTCTTTAGTCCTCAATGTTTCGTCAGTTGTATTAATCCTCAAGGTTCTTTAGCCTTGTAATTTCCTATCACACTCAACTCTATTGATTTATGCAATTTTGGAATCAGTAGAATACTAGAATGTGACTCGGAGTCTACTTTTAAATAAACCATTTTAAATAAAAAATTTATAAAGCTAATTCCTGGATTTTTATTTTCTGTTTACTCATATTTTTAATAATAATAATAATAATAATAATAATAATAATAATAAATAAAATAATATTCTTTTTAATCAAATAACTCATTTCTACATTTTTTCCTCTGCCTCTGTTTTCCCCCGCAATTAAATAAAGCATTAATTAGACGAAATCTGAATGAATCACGGAGGTCGTTAAGCATTAATTAATTAATTAATTAATATATAATTAATTCAGTATATTAAGTAGTGGAGTTTAAAAATCTTGACGATAGATAAAAATACTTTATAATATATAATTTCATAATATATAAATAATGTATATAAACTGATTTTAAGAAGTTGAATTATACTTAAAATTTATTTTTTAATATAATATTTTAATTAAAATTTCAACAGTTAAAACAACCTTATATCTCAAATTTAAATAATTGACTATAAATTTAAATTATTATTTATATATCAAAGATATTTATTTATTGTGAATTTTAGACATGATTTATTCATATATTAAACATATTATTGTTTCTTGTGAAATATATATATATATATATATAGGTTAAATATTGGTTGATGAAACAAATATTAGCAACAAATTAGTGAAAATGGTAATCTAAATATGACTAGTATCACACTCTTTAAACACTGACCCAGAGCTATCTTAAAATCTTGATGTCTAGTGTTATGGTCCATGCTGAATCTATTTTCGAAATTTTCCAGAAAAACAAATATAGAAAACTAAAAATAATAATTACCTTCTAAAAATATATAATAGTGAGAGTACGCAATGATGTTCTGAAATGCAAGTATAAGAAGCTAATTCCATACTTCAAAGACAACTATGCTACATCAATTATAGATCTATCTTAGTAAAATAGATACTCAAGTACTAGAAAGGAACAACCACCAAGGTTTTGTGATTTGATGATGAAAAACTTACGTTAAAAGACTCAGACGTATGCATGGTTTGGATATTGGTTCTTTGTCTGTCAGAACGATAATTTTTGAACAATAACATCTCCTATAATTTTTAACATCTATAATTTTTGAATCCTACTGCTGATATCGAAAGTTTGTATGTCGAAAGGTCTAGATATAAGGAGATCAAAAGAAGTTAAGAGCAAGTATAGAAATATTACATAAAAAAACACATATGTGTCCATGAAAGATAAATAAAATTAATAAAGTACAAAAATCGATTAGTAAGAGATTAGAAGAAAGATTAGAAAGATATGACAGACTCAATAGGTCCATTACAAGTAGTATAAATAGATTCATTACAAGTAGTATAAATAGATAAAATATTTAATTAAGTTTTTTAACTTTTATGAAATAATTAACATAAATACTATCATACTATAAATATAAAATATTTATTGACGCCACTTATTATCTGTTACAGAAGTAACCGATTTTTAAAAATAAATTAATTTAGACTTTTTAAAAATAAATTTATATCTCAATTTAATTAAATTCAAAGGATTTTAAATGCTTTATAATTGTATTTTTAACGGAGGAGCGTGGGATGAAGAGGGGGAGGAGATCTGGCCGTTGAATATTTACGAAAATTGAATTTGAAAAGCTTGGGAGAGAGAGGGAGGAAGAGAGGGGCGAACGCGAACACCACCA
>Ga0123342_1001321_pt1 | contig 41691 bp, 13 predicted proteins | sample Turbeawhitnodule_FD_89960 | JGI IMG/M metagenome (GOLD analysis project Ga0123342, IMG submission 89960) | Root nodule microbial communities of legume samples collected from Mexico - Turtle bean Mexico white nodule | ecosystem: Host-associated > Plants > Roots > Nodule | place: Mexico: Nepantla...
CGTCAAATTACTACAACTAAAAAAATACCAAATTTGCTAGTAAAAATACTACATTGAAAGATTTTGATTTCTATTATCTATTGCATTTCTTAAGAATAGAAAAAAAAAGAATTCAAATCAGTGAAGATGTCCCTAACCTGAAGTACCCATAAGCTTAGAAGAGCTCAAGCAAAACATGCCGAATCCAATGAAATAAAAAATTCCAACCAATACATGGTCTCAGAACACATCAATTGCAGCTACATAAATTATTTTATAAAAAATTTCAAAGAACCCTCTTCGTTTCGAAATTACAGTTCACGAAACCAAACCTTTGCCCCCAAATTACATAGTCTATGAAAGAAAACCTCCGTCCCTAAATTAAACTCAACAAACCCTCAACTTCCTCACCACGAAGAACTTCGTTTGGCTCCAGTGTTCACGATTTCAACGGAACCCTCTACCTCCTTACCACGAAGAACTTCGTTTGCCTCCAGTGGTCACCGATTTCACCATCCAACTCGCACCAAATTGCAATGCTCACCTGCTAGGGTGTCCAACTCACACCACCCAAGTTCAGAATTTGGGTTGGGGAGAAGAGCGCCTGAGAAGATTTGCACAGAAGAAGGCGGGAAGATTTGGGGAAAAGATGGCGCGCTGGGATTTGGGGAGAAGAAGCGAAAAACGCGCGAGAGGGAGAAGTGTATTGTGTTTTTTGTGATTAGTCGTTCACGAGAAGGAAGAAAAAACCTTTTCCCGCATATATTTCATTTAAGTTTTTTTCTAAACGTAAAAGGCTACATAGCATTATAATTTTTTAACCGTGGCTTAAATGTCATCAGCTTAAAAACCGTGGCTTAAAATGTCAACGGGTGTAAAACCTAAACGGGTGTAAAACCGTGGCTTCTTATAATTTTTAACCCACATTTATAAAAGTGTGGTCTTTGGTGTGTTTAGGCAACAGTTTTATACATGTAGTCTATTTTAACGTTGTTTAAACTAAAAAATGTTATAGTGATTAGTTATGATTTTATAATTATTCATTTTATAATAATATTTTTAATATTATGTATATAGTTTTTATGATAATGGTTGGTAGGTAATAAAGATCTATGGATAAGAGTTGGTAGGTAACAAAGATCCGTGGATAAGAGTTGGTAGGTAAGAGAGATCCGTGAATAATAGTTATTAGATAATAGAGATTCGTGTCTAATAGTTGGTAGGTAATAGAAATTTGTGGGTAACCGTTGGTATAGAGATCCGTGGATAATAGTTGGTAGGTAATAAAAATCCGTGGATAATAATTAGTAGGTAATGTTGAATTTACTTACAAATTTAGATATGTGGGTAATATTTGTAGGTAATATTGTCTGTGGGTAATGTTCATAACTGAATTTACCAACGAATTTAGATTCGTCAATAAAAATTCATAGATAATACTAATCTTTTTTGTAGTGTTCTTCATCACACAATCCACACAAACTACTAACCAAGATTACTACTAGCCTTATCAAATTATTCTTTGTTGCTATACTATTTCTGCACATATGATCTTTGATGTATTTTTGCACTTTTTCTTATGTATAAATAGGAAAAGGGTTGGAATGGTGTAAGTGTTCCATCTTTTATAAGTTTCTTTATTATTGGTAAAAATATAAAGAAACATTACAGTAACTTTATGAGACTAAATTCTTATTTATATATTATAATTTAATATGATATCGAACAATTACTTCTTTGAATGCGTGAATTACATGTCTCCACATATTATGGTCCAAAAGATTGGACATTTTTTTAATTAAGAACCATTGAAAAGACCATGAGTATGAACTGCTAAACTATGTATCAGTCCCCTAGCTTATGCATATGTGTTACTCTAATAGCAAATGGAAGTGTTACTTCCATAGAGAAACTAATTAAAGACCTCTTTCTTAAGGTAGATTTTTTCAATTACTTACAGAAATAGTATGACAGTAAGTGAGCATGAAGTAAAGCAACATCCGACCCAGTCCCAGGTTCTGATTCTCTTAAACTTCTACCTAGATAAAAGGCCTTGTACAAGAAAATTTTCTCACATAAATATGCTTCTTTGGTAATATTATTGCAGTGAAATTTTGACTAGAGGGGAAGATAGAATTTGGCATCCATTCAATCAAAAATTGACTACCACTAAAATGAATGAAAATGTTTATGCTTTCTTAATAAGTGTTCTTTGACCAAACATCATTTCTTATTTTCAACAAATAATTATTTTCAACTTATCACCGTTTTATATTTCGTTCTTTCCCTTTATCAAATGTTTGCGCTAATGAATCGTAAATAATTAATAATCTAGTACTGTTTTTGTCAGTAATACACTTTTATCATAAATTCAAATAATAATTTCTGTAGTATATATAATATACTCCTTTTCTCGTATGGTTACACATTTTTACAGTTTTTCAACATGTTTCTTCTAATTTTTATATCAAAAATACATTTTTAATTTTAATGAACTATTTAATTAAAATATAAATTTATTTTGTAAATACTCGGAAATCAACATTATCCATGATAAAATATTGTTAAACCACTAATAAAACAATCTTTTAACAATTTATAAAATAAAAGTTTAAATATATCTGTATTTACTTATTTATTTAATATTTTTTATTAGGTTTTTTTTAATCTGCAATAATTTTTTATTAGGCTTAAATATAGTATCTCTTATTTTGCTCAATCCATTATTTTGAGTACCTGTTGTAAATTATAGCTATTTGGTACTACGTAGCACAAACATTAACACAGACACACTGATACGACATGGAGACGGACAAAAGATACGTAAAATCTCTAAAATGTAGGACATGGGGACACAAATCTATATATTATATAATTATGAATTATATAAATTGACAATAAATATTTATGTGCACAAGTATGTTTCAGAGTATATTTTTGGAGTAAAAAGATGTTTTTCATAACTGATTCACGAGGATTTATTTCTTATTTTTATAATCATAATAACAATTTATACAATAAAGTTTGATTTTTTAGAAAATTAATGTATTTTTTCTTTTTAAAATTGTGTTAGAACCGTATTAGAATTATCATAAATCTAACAAATACTTTTTGAATTGGACATTACGGATATGTGTCCTACAGGTGTAGGTGTCATACGAGTGTCGATGTCCGATACTTCGGACACCGCTTCATAGATTTGGTGTGTTAAGGTTCAATTGAATACAAATATAAAATTATTAAATAAAAATCAAATTTAGAGATTGAAAATAATTAGTGACTACTAAATTAGATACTATTTTAGAGACTACAAAATTATTGATTTCTAAATTAGTTTTTTTATTATAAATAGTTTCTAAATTGGTATTTAATTAGCTATTTTAACTACCAATTATTTAGATTATAAATTTGGTAGCAAAATCCTTGATAGCTAATTAAATACCAATTTAGAAAATATTTATCAATAATAAAAACTAATTTAGAAACTAATAATTTTTTTAGTCTCTAAAATAGTATCTAATTTAGTTAATATAACAACTAATTATTTTTTGTCCTTAAAATTGATTTTTATTTAATAATTTTATTGTATTATAATATATATGAAAAATTGTATTATAATCCAAAATTACAGTTTTTTTTATAATAAAGAGACAAATTATCTCTATTTAAAAAACGAAGGAATTAAACCAAATTGCTGGGAACATTAAAAAAAATCATGAGACCTGTCAATTAGCACTAAATAAGAAAAATCACTATAAAATACAACTCATTGATGTAGCATATCATTGTTAGTGTTCTTGGCCAATAGATTATAAAAACAACACAAATCTTCTTTTATACTAACACATGTATAGATTGGAGAACAACTGAATATTTGTTAGAAAAGATGAAGAGATGATATCATCATGTCTCACATCTCTTGTCTCAAGTGTTGCGAAAGCTCCTCTCCAAGCATGTCTTATAGCTGCTTTGTGAGTTGCTCTCGTATTAGCTACAGTCAGATCTTAATGGGGTCTTGACCAACAGGTGGTATAGTATTCTTGAATGCACTCATCCAATTTACCATATTTTTACTAGATTGTAAAGATTAATTTGAATTTATAAAGTAATTTTACTTTCAGAAGACTTGGAATATCAATATTTGACCAAAAAGTGGTTTCTCTTCTCAATTATAATCTGCTGCATGATTTTCAACATAAAAAAAATTAAAACACACATACCGCAACTAACTATCCTGTAGTCTTCTATTATACTTCACGAAAAAAGGTTCCTAAAGGGGTTGAACCAAGAATTGAGACATGTCTAAAAGCCACATGATCAAGCTTCAATTCTTCCCAAAAAACAACAAATCCCTGCACACCAGAAAAGCTTAACTATGCGGAATACCTAACATAGAAAGCCTGCAACATCAAGAAACAGGACCTCCCCTGCATCAGCTTCAGCAAACTGGTGTTGTCTTGATTCTTGCTCCATTTGTAGTATTAGTGAAGCTGCAATTTAGTTCACAACTTCCTCTAGTCTCTACCCAGGCTGCCAATACTTACTCCCTGGCCTGTTCCGCAAGCAATACCAGAAGCATATAAGTGAGAGGAGCCACCAGATATGGCAACACAATCATCACCCCAAAACTTGGTGGCCCTGCATGAACACCACAACTGCCTTGTTTTAACCAATTTTTTATTCCAGAGCATGGCAAAGCCAAAACCAGATTTGGATTCCAGGGACCAAACCAAAACAACAGATTGGGTTCAAGATCCAAAGAACAACACCAAATCCTTCACTGCTTGAAAAGCCATCTGATAAGGTTTGAATCACAGGAAAAGAAAACTCCCCACCCACAGCCTTTCCAATCTGACCAGTGGTTTCAAGCCTGCCTTTGTAGACCCTTCCAAAACCACCCTCCCTTACAAACTAGTCTGGCCTAAAGCTTTCCTTGGTTTTCGGAGGAGGCAATTCCCTTTTGGAACCTCCATTACTTCTGGATCGTAATTGTCTGCTCCTGCATGGTTTGACTCTTATGTACCCATCTTTACAACTCCAACAATGTTGGCACTTGCATGCAGCACAACATTGCTCACAGGACCCGCATTAACTCCAGCTGGATGTGGCTTTCTCAAAACGGTAGCAAGTGGCTTCAAGGTGCCAATCTCATTCACGAATCAGGTTGATTTGGTGGCATAAAGGCTTACAATTCCTTCTTCACCACACTGTTTAGGACAGTGACGTGCTGATTGTTTTGCTGAATCACCATATGTCCATTCAGATCAGCCAGAGAAGTCAAAGAGTGCTGGTTCTGTTTGGTTAGCCTGCTCAACCTCTGGTACTGTTTCAGAAGCAAATACAAACCAGCCTAGACGGTCCAGTTCCAGCAGCATACCAGAGTGTGGTCTTATTGATTACTCCAGCTCACACCAGAACCACCTTCAACCCCCTCCTTCCTCCTCCATAGCAGCTTGACTCCATCTGATTCCCACTCACTATAGACTCTATATTTCTCCAAATCCACTTATCAGCCATACCTTTACTTTCTTCCACTAGTCTCTTATTATCCAACAATTGCAAGAGTTGTTCTCCTTTACAAGATTCCCAAAACAAAGAGAGTATATATAGAGAAAGAGAGGGAGGGAGGGAGAGACAGAAATTATTAATGTACATAAATGAAATTAAGATACTGATAATTACATGCTGATAAGTATGACACATGAACTCTTAAACTTGATTTATTTTAACAACAATTCTCTTAAACTTCTACTAAGAACGACTAGGTTTGGTGCCTCGAGGAAGTTTAGGAGCAGCAGCTTTGTACTTCATAACAATGTTGCAATTTTGGTATTTAGCTCCATTACCGTTTCCTTGAAATTGGGCACCCATGTTGAACATTTTTTCCGTAGCTTGAGCACCCATGTTAGCTTGCCCTGAAGGTAAGGTGGAGCCGTTCTGATCCCTTTTCAAGAGGTTATACTCTCTTCTTTCTTTCCACTCCCTCTCAACATTCGCAATCAAGGCTCCGTTCTGATCCCTTCTAAAGAGGGTATACTCTTTTCTTTCTTTCCACTCCCTCTCAACATTAGCAATCGTGGCTCTCCCAACACCACATTCTTACCCTCTAACCCTAGTTCATCTTGAATAAAAAAACCCTTGTACAAGAAAGGCCCACTTAACCCCACCATAAGTCCTGTCTCTTTATCACACTCAACTCTCCCATAACATCTAAGGTTTCTTCTAACACCAATTTCTAACGAATGACTGAAATCCCAATAAGCATCAAGCATGTGCATTCTGGGCATCAGCGAAACATCATTGCCGGGAAATGATTCAGAACAATTATATCTGAAAAATGGGATGTTGTTCTTCCTGGTTGAGATTTCACAACCATGTTGAGCAACCACAACTTCCCCGAACCTGTAATCTCCGTTGCTGTCTCGTATAGCAGTGAGCTTGGCATGAAATCGTACTGGGTGATATTTGCACATGTGGTCAGCAACTCCACATAGCACCATATCTGTGTTGACGCTAAATCGTAAAGTGGTGGTTCTGGATGTATCATCGAGTGAAGTGTAAACAAGAGCATACTCTTGAGGAAATTCAGAAGTAGACCATTTGTAAAGCTCAATCCCCACATGTTTGCTGTACGCGCTGCCCATGGAGTCAACTCGTGTATTTGTAATACTATCACACTCACCACTTCACTTCAGGTTGCTCCATCACAGGAACATCTAAACTTATAGTGTCTATATGTTGCTTCTGAGAGAAAGGTGGAATCCTATACTTACTTTCTCACATAAATATGCTTGAAAATTCTGCACCACCATAATTTTTATCTGAAATGTGAAATCCACTTAAAGAGATATATATAAGTGAAGAATACACAGAGAATCTTCCTATTCTTTGTCTCCTTAATTATCTTGTGATCTTAACAAAAAAATGTTATTAAATACGCAAGTGCGGAATACTATTCAGATTCTTCATTAGCTTAATATATCAGCTAACATATTTAAGCAATATATAAAGTTCGTTCTTGGCATCAAATATAGCCGAAATATGCATGAAGGGATTGCTTTATTTATTTTATTAGAGTGTTGATATTTTTTTTCCTATATTGCTTAAATGTAAAAGCGTGATGGTTTAGAGGGATAGATAGAGAGCTTAATTTAGGTTAAACGAAAGTAACAATAAATAGATCCCACCCTAATGAAGATTTCACTGTGATATATGTAAGACCTTACACAATTAGAGTCATATCCCACATTTTGACTATGAAATATACGCTACACAAAATCATAAAATAAAAATCAATTTTTAAAGACTAAAATAATTAGTTACAATAGTAATTAAATTAGAAACCATTTTATAAATTAAATAAAAAATTATTTTTTAAATTAGTTTCTATTATTGTTAAATAGTTTCTAAATTCATATCTAATTAGCAACTGGTTTTAGAGACCAAATTTAGAAACTAAATAATTGGTAGTTAAAACCTTAGTTGCTAATTAGATACCAATTTAGAAACTATTTAATAGAAACTAATTTAGAAACTAATTTTTTATTTAATTTCTAAAATGGTCTCTAATTTAGTTACTATTGCAACTAATTATTTTAGTCTCTAAAAATTGGTTTCTATTTCATGATTTTCTTGTAGTGTAATTTTAATTTAGTTACTATTGCAACTCATTTTTTATAAATCTCATTATAACTTCTAATATTATTATTTTAATATCTTTTTATATTATTTAATTCTAAATTTATTTTTTATTATATATATTTATTTATTAGTTGATGAGTGTATACAACTACAAAGATTTGTCAAAGTATTATTTTTTTTTCTCTATCCAAATGTTTTCCTCTTTCGCTTCTTTCCACCTTAAAACCAAGAAAATAAATTAAATCTTCCATATTCTTTATCTTGAAAGTTTGATGAAGAGAAGCAGTAATATTATATTATATGTTTTTCATCAATATCATTCCCAACAACATCTACATATACTATAATAGCAGTTGTATTTGGTCCAACGTGTTTTAGTTAGAAACAGAGTGATAGAATTAGCTTCTTTGAAATCATGCAAAAAATTTGAATGTTTGGCAGAACAGTGACGGATAAAGAGACTTATGCAAGAGACGAACTTGTTCTCTTTATCACGTTTCATGCCTGGAGGTAATTGCTTGTATACCTATTCGTGAAAATATTCATGTAAAATGTTATTAATAATATTAATCAAATATTATAAAAATATTAATCAAATATTAATATTAAAAAAATATTATTAATAATATTAATAAAGTATTATTAATAATATTAATAAAATATTTTAATAATACTAATAAAATATTTTTAATAATATAAAAAATAATGTAATTCTACTTCGAAATGATAAGATTTTTAACATGTAATAAAGAGAAGGAGTCGTATAAAATATATTTATTTAGTTCCAATTTTTTATTTATTTTAAGAACTTTTCTAAAATGTAAAATTCATAAATTTAAGATTTAAGATTCATAAGAAATTTTAAAGCATACTAACAAAATTAAGACATTAGAATCTTAAATAAGATTCAGTGGCATAAAAATTTGTTTTTTAGGTTTAAAAAGTTTTAAACAGCTTTCTCTTATTTTATAAATTTAGACATTATTTTACACAATAAATTTATTTTTCCAATGACCAATATAACGTTTTATATCTTTAATGTTGATTGTTTGAAATCGCTCTAATAGAAGAGTGGCTTCAAACAACCCAAAACCGGTGGGAGATGCTTTGATCGGAGAAAAAAAAACATTTAATTTATGTAACACAATGAAATTCACTTAAAATTAAATAAAATATCATAATATAACAATTGCATGATTTAAGAAAAAAAGTTAAGTTCTTTTCTTATCCTATCAAAAAGAAAATATTTAATTAAAATCTTATTTTTACATAAGAAAAAAGGTTCGATTTTGATTAGATCATGATATTGTTTTGAATACATGTTCAATTCTATTACAAATTTCTGCAAAATGGATCTAACCCGAGTGTAAATTTATTATTAATAATGATTGATTGATGATAATTAAGTTACATACAAAGGCTAGAACAAAGAAATGACTGTGCACGTTCTCGTAGATTGTGCCAGAATCTCTTTAGCAAGCAGAGTTTCATTAAACATGGATCAGATATTCTGTATTATAGTTGGCAATAATTAGCCAGAAGTTAGTTTGAACAGTTCAAGTTTGCTATCTTATTATTCTTTCTATCAGTATTCAAATACCATGATAGCATGAGTAAAATTGTTTAAAAGTTGTAATACAAACATGGATAGTGTTTCTAAGTCTCAGAATTGATGACTTAAAAGGCTACCTAACTCATTTATGAACTCCATCCACTGATGCAGAAGCTTTTGGATCATGACTGGTGTTTATGGTTTTGGACTTGGTATCATCAATGTACTGTTGATACAGATATGATATAATGCCCCAAATGGCTAGCATCATAGAGATAACCTTAATACCATGCATTTTGTCATGAAAGATTATCACTGCCAACATTGGAACAAGAGGCACTCTCAAAACGGTTATGGCATTACAGAAGAGGGAAGAAACCTCCCTAATAAGCCCCAAACAACCAATTGTAAAGAGTTGCCAAAGTATGGCTGTGAAAGTGAGGTTCAACACATATGAAGCCTTCCCCGTCTCATACTCATTCATTTCATTCTTCAAACCTTTCCACTCTCCACTGGCAAAAAGTCCCACTATAATAGCACAAGTACCTACAAGGAACGTGTATATCATCATATCCATGACCACTTTGAATGTTTCCTTTTTTATAACCTTCTTGAACACAAGCTGTGTGAGGGAAAGCCATAGTCCATACCCTGCTGATGCAGCAACTGTGCATATGAATCCAATCACATACTTTTTCTTGGATATTTGTGAGGACTGTGAATCATCTGATGACTCGTTTTGAAATACAAGAAGGGTGGAGGAAATGGTAAGAAGGACTAAAGAGTTTACTATGTAAGGTGTGAACTTGAGTGAATTGAGGAAGTATGAGAAGAAAGCATTAAAAGCCAACTGGGATGAGCAAATGAGTGAGTAGGTTGAGACAGGAAGGTACCATAGCCCAACTGAATATAAATAACAACCTAATGCCAGAAGTAGGCCAATTGAGACATAGACAAATGCTAGCATTGAAGCAGATGGCTGATTTGGATGAATGCTATTGTTTGTTGCCAAATTTTTGGGTGCTGAGATGAAGTAATAAGGAAGCAGAATAGGGAAACCACCAAGTTGAACAAGTGTTCCCATCCACTTACTCTTTCCACCCTTTTCATAGTACAATCTTCCAAGGAGTAATGCAGCTGATCCACACACCAACACAAGTGCAGAATGGATGGCTATTCTGAACCAACGGTAATACATTCTTTTCCTACTCATTGTTGACTCATTCATTGGACCATGAAAACTATTGTCCTCCAAGAAATGTGTTTCTTTGACTCCATTAGCTTAAAGAAAAACATACCAAATTATGAATATATAAACTTAGATAATATATCATATTAGATTGGACAGAGCTGTTATGTATGCTTCTGATTTGTTTCAAAAGAACTCACTTCCTCAGAAGCAGAGTTCCTTTGATATGTAAACTCCTTTTCTTCTTCTACTACTATTATTATTATTTCTATTATTGTTCTTGTTGGTTGATTACAGAAAAGCATCAGGGTGCTTGTGTTTGATGCTTAAGCAGTTGACATGTCACAAGAATTGCGTCTTGATTGAGATATAATTGGAAGTGTAGCTAACAGTGTCTATCATTAGAAAATGTTTTTTATTGTTTTTGTCTTCTGTCTCCATGAATAATTATAAAATGTTTTCTTCCTGTTTCTAAAGATTTGGAAAAAGGTTGGTTTACTATGTTGTTGTATAATGAGGTGAAAACAAGAAAAATAGGGATAAAGTAACTTCGTTATAAACATAGAAAATAAAAAAAAATTCAAACCTAACAGGTCCTAACATAGATTATCACGTTCAATGATTTTGTTAATTTTAAGTTGTTTGGTATGGAATCTTTGTTATGTCTAATTCGGCGATTTACATTCTAGAGGAACCACCCAAATTAGGACCAAAGTTTCTCGTTACAGGCATGGAAATTACGAAACACTTGAACATATGTAAGTTGGGCATACACTGAAATGGAAGATTTCTTAGCCTATAATCAAAGTTAAACATAAATAGGTAGAGTGAATATGATGCACCAGCATGAAAAGTCATAATAAGGTATAATTATAAAGTGGACTATAAGTTTAACTCAATCCCATAAAACCGGCTCATGGGGGGTAAGGTTTGCACCCACTTATATACAATGTCCTGATATGATCAACAAACATTCGCTAGAATAAGTTTTGAATGACTCTGATATCAAATTACAAAGTGGACTTTAAGCCTAACTCAACCCCAAAACCGGCTCATGGGGGTAAGGTTTGCACCCACTTATATACAATGACCTGATAAGGTCAACAAACATTCACTAGAATAAGTTTTAAATGACTCTCATACCAAATTACAAAGTGGATTTTAAGCCTAACTCAACCCCAAAATCGGCTCATGGGGGTAAGGTTTGCACCCACTTATATACAATGACCTGATAAGGTCAACAAACATTCGCTAGAATAAGTTTTAAATAGCTCTGATACCAAATTACAAAGTGGACTTTAAGCCTAACTCAACCCCAAAACCGGCTCATGGGGGATAAGGTTTGCACCCACTTATATACAATGAAATACTTTAATCTTTAGTCGATATGAAATCACTAACATGTATCTTTATGATCTTAATTTTGTGACTCTAACCCAATAGAACTTTGTTGTTTTTTAAGACAAAAAGTTGACTTACCAATTTTGCTAAGATGCACTTCTTGAGGGTCTCCCATGTGGATGGTGAAACAAGTTTCAGGGGAGTGTTGCACTTCTTGAGCTTCTTCCATGTGGAAGGTGAAATAAGTTTTGAGAAGAGGGAATTGGAAATGAAGATAGAGTTAAGTGGAGAGTGATCCAAAATGCAATTTATACATATACATTTCTAAATGTCATCAATAGAGAGAGAAATTGTACCAACTTAACCTCCTCAACTTTGCCTTAATTACTATTAGTACCTCTATGTTTGTAGCCTACACATTACAATATAAATTTCCTAGACTTTTATGTGATTGATGTGTATTACTAGTATAAAAATGTTCTTAAACAATAATTTTTATAAAACCTTTAGATACGCATTTTACCATCGTAATTTATATGAATATGTTGTTTATAATTCTGATTTATAAATGATGACTATACATAGTAATCTATTGATGTCATATTGGTATTAATTATTTTAATAATTTATGTTTATTTTTTATGTAAAATAAAATCATAATATACACTTAAAAGATATAGACGACGGTTATTCATAGATCATGTTACATCTATCTTTTGTGATATAAATTAAAGTGTATGTGATGTGATATATGAAGTATAAATACAAAGGTATATTGGAAACTTATAATTTTCATGAGATACGATGACACGGTTATATATGTTGAATATTATTATAAAATTATTTAAAACTATATTCAAAATTATTTTAAAAAGTTAATCAAACATAATAATTTAAATACGATGTTTTCTAATATAAAAAATATGGTCTAATTCATTTCTATAAAATTTTAAATTGAATAGAAGATGTACTTATTTAAGATATTTTTCACTACTTTATCAATCTTTATTATTGAAAAAGATACATTTTGAAGTTAGATTCATCTAAAATAATATTTTTTAAATTCGATACTTGAGTAAAGTGTTGACACATGTTGTGTTGAACACGACGAGTTTCATGGAACGTGATAGTTTGTTAATTATTCAACAAAACGTGGTAATGTGTTTCTCAGCGTAAGTTTTTACTCTACCATGCATCTCACTGGCCGGACCGGGTCAAATTCTTCTTCCACCTAATGGCACATTCATATTTTTAAAAATATAGAAATTGTTGGTTCTTAATTTTATAATTTGAAATGTAAATTTAAAATATAAAATTTTACATCTTGAATGCTAGAATTTAAAATAAAAAATTTGTATTTTACAATCAGTATACAAATATATATTTCAAATTCTATGATCCAAAATATAAATATAGATTTCAAATTCTATGATCCAAAATATAAATTTTGGTTTGTATTATGGATGGTAGAATATAAATTTTGTATTCTAAATTTTAAAATTTTATATTTTGAATTTTAGAATTCAGAAAATAAATTTTGTATTTTTAATGTAAAGTTCATGATACATTAAATTCATTCATTTATATTTTGGAATAGAATACTAATTGTTTTTTATTTTGAATTTCACAATCCAAAATACTACAAGTTTTTGTATTCTGAATTGTACAATCCAGAATACAATTCTCTCTACTTAGACAGTGGGGATGTTGTGGCAATGACATTGAACGTAGGAGGTGCTGTGGTGGTGCCGCTAGAGGTGAAGACACTACTAGAAAGGCTTGGTCGTGGGTCACCGTCAGGTCTCACTCTGTCCTTTTCTCCTTTTTTGACTCTGGTTTGTACGAGGATGGTTTATTGATGTTTTTTTCCTGGTGTTTTTTTTTAGGTGGGTTCTTTGGGTCCAATCACGTGAGTTGTTTATAGGTGTCTACAAAGTGGTTTGGTTTGGGTGGGGAGGCTTAGGGTTTATGTTGTATATAAGGGTTGAACCACCATAAAGTGGTTCACATTTATTTATTTTTTATTGTCGATAAAAAAACTAAAAAATTAATTTTAAAGACAAAAAATAAGTAGTTGTCGTTAACTAAATTAGATACTAATTTAGACACTAAAACAACTATTGGTATCTAAATTAGTTTTTATTGTTGATAAATAATTTCTAAATTGGTATCTAATTAGCTACCTAAGTTTTAACTATCAATTATTTAGATTCTAAAGTTGGTATTAAAACTAGGTAGCTAATTAGATATCAATTTAAAAATTATTTATCAATAATAGAAACTAATTTAGATACCAATAATTTTTTAGTCTATAAAATAGTATTTAATTTAGTGAATATAACAAGAAATTATTTTTTATTTCTAGAATTAATTTTTATTTAATGATTTTCTTATAATGATAGAGAGTTACAACTAGAGGTGTACATCCTGATAGATAAGTGAAAGAGAGATGCTCAATATATGGAGATGCATAGAAAATATGTGCAGAGAAGTAGGAAGAGTTGCCCTTTTGAGAGATCATATTTATTGAACTAGAGAAATAAATGGATATAATTGTTGAATTGCAATTGCTTACAATTGTAAATAACTTGGCCCAAATATTGAAATAATTTCTATAGATTATTAACGATGATTGATGATAAGTTAAATACACTTTTCATGGTCTGAGACATATTATGTCTCTTACTTATTGAGTTCTAAAATAATTTAATTCTATGTTGTGCAATGAAATTGGAACCATGATATCCATTATTATATAAAATGTACCTATGCAATCGTTTATTCAATTTTGGTAGCAGTATATAATTTACAAAAGTAAAAACACAATCTCTTTGCAAACAATTTTGTTGTTACACTTGCACAAACTGGTGAGTCATTTGTAAAGTTCTACCTCACGTGACCAAAACTCAAGGCAAATAGTGAACGACAAGATTATAATAGAAGATTTGATATGCATATTTGTAAGTGTTGTAAATTTGTAATACAAACAGGGATAGTGTTTCTAATAAAAAAGCTACCAAACTCATCTATGAACCTCTTCTAGAGGTACAGAATCTTTTGAAACATGACTAGTGATTCTGTTTTCGGACTTTGTATCATCAATGTACTGTTGATACACATATGACATGATGCCCCAAATAGCTAGCACCATAGAGATAGCCTTAATACCATGCATTTTGTCATGAAAGATTATCACTGCCAACATTGGAACAATAGGCACTCCCAAAACGCTTATGGCATTTGAAAAGAGGGAAGAAACCTCACTAATGAGTCCCAAACAACCAATTGTGAAGAGTTGCCAAAGTATGGTTGTGAAAGTGAGGTTCAACACATATGTAACCTTCCCCATCTCATACTCATTCATTTCATTCTTCAAACTTTTCCACTCTCCACTAGCAAAAAGTCCCACTACAGTCACACAGGTAGCTACAAAAGACGTGTATACTATCATATCCATGACCACTTTGAATGTTTCCTTTTTTATAACCTTCTTGAACACCAGTTGTGTGAGGGAAAGCCACAGTCCATAACCTGCTGATGCAGCAACTGTGCATATGAATCCAATCACATACTTTTTCTTGGATATTTGTGAGGACTCTGAATCATCGGATGACTCGTTTTGAAATACAAGAAGGGTAGAGGAAATGGTAAGAAGGACTAGAGAGTTTACTATGTAAGGTGTGAACTTGAGTGAATTGAGGAAGTATGAGAAGAAAGCATTAAAAGCCAACTGGGATGAGCAAACGAGTGAATAGGTAGAGACAGGAAGGTACAATAGCCCAACTGAATATAAATAGCAATCTAATGCCACAAGTAGGCCAATTGAGACATAGACAAATGCTAGCATTGAAACTGATGGCTGATTTGGATGAATACTATTGTTTGTTGCCAAATTTTTGGGTGCTGAGATGAAGTAATATGGAAGCAAAATAGGGAAACCACCAAGTTGAGTAAGTGTTCCCATCCACTTACTCTTTCCACCCTTTTCATAGTACAATCTTCCAAGGAGTACTGCAGCTGATCCACACACCAACACAAGTGCAGAATAGATGGCTATTCTGAACCAACGGTAATACATTTTTCTCCTACTCTCATTCATTGGACCACCAAAACTATTGCCCTCCAAGGAATTTGTTTCTTGCACTCCATTATTACCTTCTACAAAAGCATAACAATGTAAAGTTAGATAATAAATCATATTGAACAAAGCAGTTTTGCGTATACTTCTGTTTTGCTTCTAAAGAACTCACTTTCTCAGAAGCTAAGTTGCTTGTATGTGAACAAGCTTTTCTTTTTCTATTATTATTATTATTATTGTTGTTGGATGCTTAACGGGTTAACATCTCACAAGAATTGTACCTTTGATATAATTGGATCTCTTGCAAGTTGCATCTCTATCCCGAAGGACTTTTGCATCATTAGAAAATGTTCTTTGTTTTTATTTTCTGTCTTCATGAATAATTATAAAATTATCATTTTTTCTTCCTGTTTCTTTAAATTTGGAAAAAAGTCGGTTTAATTTCTTGTATAAATATTTGAAAAGAAGAAAAGTAAGGATAAAAGAACTTGGGTAATTACTATAAGCATAAAATTTAAAAATCTCTCAGCTCCTAATAATTTTTAGTATAATCAAAACTAAAAGCCTCACCAATCATTGGATGATATTGTTCTTTAATTTTGCTTTTTTGGGGGGAGTATTATATATTGATACAGCTCTGAAACTAGGTGGCTTCATACCACCTCAGCCTAGGTGGTTTCACCTCTTTTACCAGTACCAAGTTACCAACTACACTGTGGATGGTGACATAGTTTCTTGGTAGTTCAGTCTTGTCTGAACTCTGCTGGCACCATTGTTATGTCTAGTTCAGCAATTTACATCCTAGGAACCATCGATATTAGGACCAAAATTTTCCATTATATGCATAAAAATTACACAGTTTATGTTCTGCATAACTGAAATGGAAAGATATTGCCATCACAGTTTCTGTGAATATGTAACAAAGTGTGAGGCAGCTCTAGGAAAGGAGCTTTAAGCAAACATTCTGCTCCTAATTTGGCCTCTTTTAACATAATTGAACCTTTTTGTTTTTAGTATGGAAAGATTAAAAGCTGACTTACCAATTTTGCTAAGTTGCAGTTCTTGAGATTCTTCCATGTGGATGGTGAAACTAGTTTGATGGGGGTGTTGCACTTCTTGAGTATCTCCCATGTGGAAGCTTAAAATAAGCCTTGAGAGGAGGGAATTGGAGATGGAGATAGAGTTAGGAGGAAGGCGGTTAGAAAATGCAATTGAATCATACATTATACATGTATAAATACATCAATAGAAAGAGAAATTGTGGAGACTTATCCTTCCTAACTTTTGTCTTAATTACTATGAGAACCTACACACACTCACCACTTTAAACTTGACTTTTGCTAGTGTGATATAAGAACATGAAAAGTCTCCTTTACCATTTCTTTTAATGTTAGAAATAGTATATTAATTGAAAATTAAGAAATTTCATACTTCATGAATACAAAATTTAATCGATTTTATAAAATTAAATTAGGTTTAAGTTTACTTTTTAATATGGTATTAGAAAAATATATTATAACAAAAATTATTTAGTATTATCAAACTAGATACATATATATTCTCATACATAATTATAAGATATATAAATATATAGTCTCACACACGATTATAAGATTGAATTTGACTTAAAATATTTTTTTAATATAATTTTTTATTTTAATAGTTTAATAAAAAACAACAAAAATGTGTTCCACATGTTTATTGGTCAACATAGGAAAGTGGTGATGTGTTACTATGATTTTTAAGAGAAAATATTAAGTATTTCATGTGTTTATAATATGGATTAATCATTTTTTCAAGTTTTTTGAATTTTCAAGAAAATTTAATATTACTCAACTATCATGTGTAAGATGATTAAAAAGTATAATAGTATCAAACCACTTAATTATTATTTTATAGATTCTTTTGTTTGAACGAATATGAAATGAAAAGGTAGATAAAAAAAGAGAATGAGAAATAAGATTATTTAAATATATGGAAAGTGAGTAAATTTGAATAAAAAGTTTATAATTAATGTAATTGATGTTATTAAAAAAATTATTTTTATTTTGATAATATTATATTAATTAATTAATTATTTTATTATATTATATTAAATAGAAACTTAAAAAGTAAAAAATAAAATATATAATTAATTATGTGTTTATATATTAAAACAATCAATTATATTGTAATATATAATTGACTAAGATAATTGTTTAGGTATGTATTTGGACTCAATATAAAGTTATCAGAAGAAAAATATCTTATTTTTCTTTATTTGTCTTTCCTTCTTTTCTTTTTGTTCTCTTTTGATCAGTATATCTGTAGCTTTTCATCTGCATTTTGTTTCAGGCAGGTTGGTGTGATGGGGAAGAGATTATTTGTGGTTGTTGTAGTGAGTTCATCAATGGAGATGGTAAAGACAAATCAGAGGTATATAAATAATTTATATATATAAAAAAAATGAGTGAGAAAAATATATTTGACCAATTATGAATTATGTGGGGAACATTTTCTGCAGTGTGCTTAGTGTATTGATGGCAATAACCAGAAGTGGGTAACAATACCTGTCAGATAATAAATACATTACATAATTCTAAAAAAAATGGTACAAATTTTTTAGCATATATTAAGGGAAAGTTAACTTTTTCATAGACATGGTTATATATATATATGGTTATATATAATATTTCGACCTTAAATTTGAGATAATTTTTTTAGTTTTGAAAGTAAGTATTCTCTCACAATTTTGTTTTAAAAAAACGTATCAGAGATAAAAAAAAATTTATAAACTATTTTTAACTTCGACTATCGACTTTAAACCATGCGAGGTTATATTAGTATACCAGAATATATATAATATATTTATTGGACGTGATAATATATTTATTAGACGTGATTTTGATTGGTCAATCTTATATACGACAGAATTAATTAATATCTAATAAGATCCCATATTTATATTTAAATTCATTATTATTAGATGGATACTAGTAAACTAATAATCTGCAATCTAGAGAAACTGTAGAGAAAATCAAAGATTTTTTTTGAAAGCAAACTCTGGATGTCAGCATCTATAACTAACGTGCAGTATTTGAACTGTATCTACGTGATATATTTTTATTTTTTCTTCTGAATTTAAAATTGAAAATATGAAAAGTAAATGTATTTTATTTAATAGTTAAACATTTAAAAGTTAAAATAAAAGTATAATGTATTTTGGAGAAAGATGTATTTTAAATTATTTTTTAATTTATAAGTAATATAATACTATCATCTTTTAGATGAAAAAAGGGATTTTTTTTTTCTTAAATTGGTGAAATTTTTTTATTTTAAAATAAATAAACTTTTTTTCTTTTGGAAATGGTTAAATCACTAACACAGATACGGTTTTTACATATAAAAATCGCTAATTGTGTTGGCGATTTTAAAATAAAATAAAATAATATATATTTCAATTAAAATCGTATTTCGTATATATGTTTTGAAATATTATAATATATAATAAAATAAAAAATAAAAAAAATATTAAAACCTAGAATTCGTATATTCCATACATATTTTAACTAATCGTATATAAAATACACGTTTATAATATTTTAATATATATTTCTTTAATATTTAAAATTAAAAGAAAAAATAAAAATAACAGGAAATTAGATAAGTTTAACTTATTATTTATAGCTTTTATTATATATAATTAAAGAAAATTGTTTTTTTATAAAATATTTTTTATTATATAACTAAAAAATAGTTGATTTTTTAGAATTTTTTTATTATATAATTAAAAAATTACACTAAATTATTTTAAATTCTTAATAAAATGTAACATCCCTAATTTTACCCATATATAATAAAATATATGGGTAAAACAAGCAATATCTAATTAACATATGTATGTGTACAACTATCTCATAATTGTATATCAAGAAAATATCCTTTTTCATAGGGATTTTAATATTTACAGAAAAGTTTACAAACAAAACATTCAACATAAAAACATTTGTTCCTTTGCCTGCTCACTGAGGAGCTCTATCACCTCCAACTTCATATGCTCTCGTGTAAATTAACACGATCATCACAGATTAAAGAAAACAAACACAAAACAAAGCATAGGGTAAGCTAGTTAACTTTAAGAATTCTAATATAAATTTGACTTTTAAGAACAAGCATAATTCACCAAATTCTCATAATTTACACAAAGTCATCAAGTGTCTATCACATTTATCATCCACATTATTCCTATCAGATTTCTATTTACTCTTATACTCAGATACTTGACTCTACTTCCGGAAGACTCGTGTATTGAAATTAGAATCCTGAGACTTGCACTTTCCATACTACTAGCTGTGAATCCACACAGTCATGCGTATAAACATCTCAATATTTAATCATCTCATCATCTCATATGACAGGGTAAATTCATATGACCTGAAAGACCGGATTATATTTCAAACCACATACAAAGTCATATGAACCTCCTTCGACTCTCACTAGCTTAATAACTTCATCTAGTGATCCCATTATATCAATAGAGTTAGGATTGTCTCATTACGGGCCTAACAAATCAATACACCCTAACAACAATCTCAACACAGTATTTCCTTTCCTGAAAATATTATGTCTTTATTACACTTACACACCATTCCATATCTCATTTAATATCAAACAATACCAATTCTCATCAAACATCACATTTTAAGTAATTTAACAACTATACCATAATTTTTAATTACAAAAATGATGCATACTTAATATACTTGTCATCCATGTCATGTAACAAACCAAAAAAAGAAATAACCATAAACTGCACACACAAGTCATGGTTCCTAAGAAAAGGCGGTCAAATAACAATCTACAATGCACTGAAAAACAGGTGAACAATTTACAAAATCACTAGTCTTCTTAAATTACATTTACAACCAAAAAATGGCTTTTGAATAAGATGGAAAGATTCAAGCTTGGTCGGTGCTTAAATAAGTTAAGTTTTTCAATATATATTAACTCAATCCAATAATACAATTCAAATTATTCCCTATATTATGAAATAAAATATACGAACAAAAATTTAAAGTGCTACAATGTGATCAAATGACCATAAATCCACCCACAAGGTCCACTACCCACCAAATAAAACAATATTTTTCCTCAAATTTACATGTAAAGAAATTTTATAACTTTAAGCAAAATTCTTATGAGGCTTTCTTGGACACAAGATTTACATGTAAATGGTGTTATAAATGCAAAAGTGGTTCCCTTACTTGAACTTTAGCAGATGCTCATTAAGAGCTCCAAATCTACCAAAAGCTTAAAGGAAATTAACCTGCACCACATAGTTTTGATAAAAAAAATCTAACTATATAACTAGGACCTTGAGTTAACAGAGATTAACCATGAAGCTAAAAGAATCATATGTAAGGCATAATCAGAGACAAACCCAATAAGATCAAAATTAACTCAAAGGAAAATAAGCCAAAAATGAACTTACTCTATCTGAGATTTTGACCAGGTAATATTGACTATGATCGTCAAACTGATAAGCGAAGAAGTTCGTTAGAACCTTAGAGAACAAAAGAAGAAAGGAACAAAAATAAACTTTCTCTAACAAATATTCTGATCGGACATTCTTATAGTCTTCGTTGCCAGAAATCTAATGGCATACTCTGATCGTCAAGATGGTGATTCTTTTAAAATGAAACCTAAATAATTGAATTTTCTATACTACTCTAAAATTATTTTCTAGATCTTACCGTAATACTTTAATAATATAAAATAATATAACTTAATAATATGACTCAAATGCCACTTAAACAAATCAGAATAGTAACTTTTTAAAGAACAAATATAGAGTTGTAAATCACTCCAACAAGTTAATTAAAAGAGGTAAACACAAACACACCGTTATTTTAATTATGTTTGTGTACTTTAATGCTTTTAATTACTTACAAGAAATTAAATTATCAACTTAATACGCATTTTCAATAATTAATTTAATGGAGAATGGTACATCCACACCCTTTTGTTAATTCACAAAACTCAAACTATATAAAATATAATGACAATATTAAAAGATGAGTTAAAACTCAATTCTATAAAATTAAATTGTAAAATAAAATTTGCATTTATTTATATGTTAGAATTCAATTATATCTAATCCAGCTGAGATTCAAATAAATCTAGGTTTTTTTTTGTTTTTATTTTTTTATTTTTAATAAATCTAGTTAAAATAGAATATATTATTATTTTAAAAAATAAATTAAAATCTAATTCAATTTTATAAAAAAAAAATTGTACATATTTATATATTATAATTTATAGTGATCAATTAAATAACGTAAGCTCCAACTTTTTATTGTATGGATACGATCAAACTGAAGAAAATGAAATAAAGACGAAAACTAACAGTACCATCAGCTTATTTTCATGCAAAGAAATTTAATCAAACAAGCCAAAATTTGAAAATGAGTGATTTTAAGAAGTTACGCTTTATCAGTCAACCATCCAATAATTTCATTCAATTCATTTTCCAAATCTTATTCCATGGATTTCATAGTTACGATATCTAAATAACAATATTGCCATTTTTTATTTCTAGTATAATAAAAAAATATAGTTTTAATATAAAAAAATTAATTTCATTAATTTTGTTGAATTTTGTCAATAGTTAGGTAATTAAACACATGTTTAGTTTTTTACTACTTGTTACATATATTTATTAAAGAAAAAATAATATTAAAATTAATATGTAATTAACGTTAATGAGAGTCTTTTATCCTTTGCTTTTTCACTTTTATAAATTTAAAAATCTTAATGGTTTTCTTGAAAATTAATTACTTATTAACATTATTTTTTTAATAAATACATGTAAATATCAATACTTATTATAATAAATCAATTATTTATCTTTATAAATATAGAGTCTATATATAAAGCCTACTTTAATATAAAGTCTAGACTTTTTTTAGTGTTTAGTTTCCTAAATTTATATTTTTAGAGAAAACTTCCAAAAAAAACGGAAGTTTGTTTAACCTTTTCTTAAATTTTAATGGTTTATTTTAAAATCTGAGCAAATTTTTTAAACATTCACTAAATTTCAAAGATTTATTCTACCATCTTAGTAAAATAACGAAGATTTTTTTAACATTAGTTAAATTCCAAAGATTTATGGTAGAACTTCAATAAAACACTCCAGATTTTTCAAACTTCAATAAATAAATAAAATAAAATCTATTTATAAATAAATAATTAAAAACTATATATTTTTAATATATTTTATAATTAAATTCTCTAAAATTTTGAAAGTGTAACTTTACATTACAAATAAGTTTTCTAAAGTTTCAAAAATTTATTTTAAAAACTCACCAAAATAACATTGGATAATAAGAATTTCAACAACTAATCTTAGATAATAAGTATTTCAATAGTATTTGCTGATAGTTGGTTTATATAATTCTTAGTTTTTTATTACAAGTTCATTCTTTAAAAATTCTGACTTATTTTTGTTTTAACTTTTAATTTACGTATATTTTATGTGCAACTTTAGTTTTAGTTATAATTGTTAATATTCAATTCTCATATTTTTGAAATATTTTAAATTAAGACCTTTATTTTAAAATGCATCCAATAATTAATTCACTGTGAAAGTGAGAAGTGATAAAGTTAATTTCTCCTCGTAATATGTTCTTGCAATCTTTGAAGCCCTCAAAGCTAAAAACACACATGACTATGAAACCCACATCTGACAGATAATGCAAGTATTTATGATACATAAAGGAGTGCTAAACACCAGTTGTTGTCGAGCTAGGTAACGGTGGCTTGTGACTCGAGTAAGGTGATGGGAAAAGCAATGATAATGCCTTATTTAGTGTTTCTTCCCCTTATATATAATAGACATAAGTGTGGCTGAATTGTGATTCCTTGTTAGGATTGTCAACAACAACCATTGAGTCTGTGTCGGAGAGTAATGTGTCTATGGTGAAAGAGAGAAGTCAGGAGGATCGTTAAAGATGATGCAAAATGGGATTGAAGGTTATGTTAGACGACAAGTCATTTTACAAAATTTTTGAAACTCGTGGTATGTAATGAGGTTTTGAAACCTATAGTATTTTACAGAAGTTTTTAAATCCATAGTATTTCACGAAAGTTTTTAAACCTATGGTATTTAACGAGAATTTTTAAACTCATAGTATTTTAAGAAGGTTTTTAAACCCATGGTATTTAATGAAGGTTTTTAAACCCATGATATTTTACAGAGATTTTGAAACCCAAGGTATTTTACAGAGGTTCTTAAACCAGAGATTTTGAAAGACTTTTTCCGAGGTTTAAAAAAATCTCAGAGAACACCTTCTCCAGGAATGATTCAGCAGAAAAAACCGTATAAATGACTAAATAAAGGTTTTAATCTTAAATAATGTCAAAATAAGTCCCGTTAAAACTTTTTTTTCTTGTTCCAAAATACTTCTCACTTGCATTCAAACATATCCATCCATATACACAATAAATATTTATATTTCAAGAAATGAAATATAAACAAAGTTGTGCTAATTTAAATCTATTTAATACTATTACTTTAAAAATATTAAACACCGTGTTTACAAAAGATAATTACAGTATAATTTTTTTTAAGAAACAAAAATTAGATAGATTTAAATAATATTAGTTTTAATCTATTTAAAATTAAGTAATCCTTAAATTAGATTATTAACTCCAGAACATTATGTTGTGTTATAAAACATAACATTTTACTTTTCTTAAGTGAGTGATATCTTCTGGATTTTGATTATTGGATGTGATAAAATAAATCATATTATGAGGGTTGGTGTGCTTAAGATCCTTATGGATATTAATTGTTACCAATATCAGATTAAAGAGCAAAAGTAAATAATTTATTAATATGTTCACAAGTGATTTGAGTGGTGGTTTTATTTACAAGGTCACATTGTTTATGAAACTAGGGTGCCTACTACTTTTAATCAACCCTAACTAGTTCACACTGATTTAATTAAAGCACACTATTAATTTATATATTGAAATATGTTGATTGACAATGGCCCAATAAAATATAAGTATTTAATGTAGGAAGTTGTAGTACAGTGACCAAAAGAGTGAATTATAAAGCAACATTAATGATTTTGGAATGATGAAAAGAAGTATTTGAGGGGCTAAAAGGACCTAAATTGCATGCGTGTTGATATTTTATGGATCTACATGTGCCTTCGTCTCCCAAAATGAAGGACCAGTGCCACTACAATCATGTCATTCAAACTTGATATTAATCACTGTGCAAGTTGTCCCTAGTGTTCTTTTCAGACGATTAACTACGGAAGTTGGGTGTTTCCCTCCTCATTTATGGTAAGAAAGAAATTGAATGATACAAAATACTCACAAACAAAGATCCTCAAACAAGAACACCGAAAAGAGGAATGCGATAAACCATAAATGAAGAAGAAAGAAGAATGAAAAGAAATTATATTATTATGAGTGTGTTTGTTACATAAGGAAAGGGAATCTATAAATAAGAAGAGAATTGTCTACTCGGTTTAATACAGAGCAAACACATCATCTTCTACCCATGTGTAGATAGTTTAAACACTATGCTACACAACAATCGTTTACCCCACAAATATTGTTTAACACTATGCTATATAGGGATCTTCTGCTTCTGAAAAGTCTGATGGTCTAACACTATTATCAAATAATGCAAAACACAGATCGTCTCACGAAAGAAAGGAGACAAGTTAAGAGCCCCCACAAGCTAAGAGTACAAGTCAAACATTCCCAGCTTGGAACAATTATTGTTGAATTCAATTGAGGCAAAAATTTCGTCAAAATATCAACAAGTTGGGGAAAGCTTTACCAAACCATTGTTAATTTTCTCTCTCATAATATGACGGTCAATCTCAATGTGTTTTGCTCTTTCGTACATGATTTGATTAGAAGTTATTTGAACAATAAACTGATTATCGCACTAGAGGAGCACGAGAATTTTATGTATAATACCTGTCACCCAGAAGATACTTTAATCACAAAATTTCACTAGTAGTAGTAGCTAGATTTGTGTATTCGGCTTTCAAAAAACTCCTAAAAACAATGGGTTTCTTCTTTGAGCGCCGAGAAATAGGAGAGTTTCCAAAATAAATAATGAATCGAGTCACATACTTTTTGGTGTTAAGACTTCCAAGCCAATCATAATCATTGTACCCTTTTTAATAGAGGTAAATTGTCAACAACAAAAAAATAAGCATTTTCCTAAGTGCCCTTTAAGTAGCATAAGATACGCATAACATCATATTGATGAATATCAGTGGGAGCATACATGAATTGATTTAAATGATGTTGGAATTGATTTAAATGATGAACATCATGAGTAATATATGAATGAGTATTGGTTAGGTAAATCAATCTTCCAATGAGTCTTCTATAAGATGAAGGATGTAAAATCCATGTTAGAAGTAATTTTTTTGATTCATATGAGTAATAGTAGGGACACAATTTGTCATACATACTAGTATCTTTAAGATATATATAATATATATTTTCTTTGACAAAGATGAATTTCTATTTTATTTCTAGCAATTTCTAGTCCAAGAAAATATGCAAAAGTCAAAGTTGTTTCTTTGAATCAAAATAGAAGCAAATATTTAAAAGGGTTTAATGCAAAGCATGAGATATTTTTTCACCTAAGTAGGAAAGATTTTCTCCACCTGAGTGGAATTGGATCTTCTCCACCTTGGAATGTGAATATGATTGTCGATTTGTGTCCTATTTAAGGAGAGTTAAGGAAACACACAGAAGACACAAATATATCTGAGTGCAAAGCTGCTTCCTTTTTTATTCTTCTACATTTTTATCTTTTTGGTTGATTCCTTTGTAATTCCACATTGAGTTATGAGGTTCTAATCAATAAAAATTTTGTTTTTCAATTTTTTTTTATAACAATTGTTTTAATCTTTTAATCTCTTAAAAAACTGGTTTTTGTGAGAGGTTGTACTTGAATGCGTGATTGAAAGTCTTCCTTATCTTAAACTTTGATTTGTTAGTTAGTTCACATTGTTGGAAGAATTCATTGGTGGAGAAACTTTGAGTCAACTTACATTCTTTAATGTTTTTAATCTCTTTTATATTCTCCTGTTAAACAAACATAAACCCCTATTTTAAACTTTATTTAACTTAATTATTAATCCAAGTTGAATATAGTTTGAGAACTAGTTTTTCCAATTTTCACGCTTGAGTTCAATCAACCTTCTATACTATCCTTTTATAGTTAGACTATCCATAAATGAGCTAAAGTCAATTTTTTTTAAAAATATTAAAAATTTGTTGGACTTATCCAAGTTAATGCATGAGTAGTTGCAAATCTAGCATGTACTTTTATGTTATACTTATAATATATAAAAACTCTCTTTTATACTAGTTATTCCTTGGATTCTTTATATAACCATTTTTATTTGGTCATACATACCCTTTATGTTATTATTGAATGAATTTAGCAGAATGTATTAAACTTATTCCGAGTGTTAATATGGGCCATGTATTGTTTATTATCTGATATTTAATTTTAAGCACTGTTGTTTTCCACCTTCAAACAGGTGTTGTTGCTTTCCATCAAATTTGGGAAGTTGCCGTGCTTTAGATTTGTGTGCAAGTGGGTCTCGACTTTTAGGTTTCAAATTTTGTATTTATCTCTCATCATTGGAGACGACGCCACGTGGTTCCAGATACGCCATTTTTAATACTTTTAAATTCATCAAATTTAAACACATATTATAATTTAAATTATTAAGGATTAAATATGTTTTTAATTCTATAAAAAAATTATATTTAGTTTAATTTTAGATTTTTTGAATTTATAAAAACTGTTCCAGTATGGTCGACCGACATGCTGACGTGTCTTGGAACTGACCAAAACACCACAAATGGTCAAGCCGACTGACACCTTCAAACATTAACGTTCAAATCAAGGTCAGTGAAGTTAAACTACCATTAAGAATTGGGTAATACAACCATAAGTGTGATTCATTCCATTAATCAGACCCAATGAGGTAAACTCATTAAAATAATATAAATAACACACATTCCAAGAAACAAGGTACGTCATTATTATTGTACACTTACCCAAGTGTCGAACACCCTCTTTACTGACTTGAGCGTCGGAGTGCCTTCTGCAACTACCTCCCCCATTTAGCATTCACCTGAGACTGAGAGTCAAAGGAATAACATGAAGGCAAGAAGGATATGAGTGAAGCCCTAGCAACCTATCCAAAGGAAAACGAAGACGAAGACGAAGATTTCAATAGTTCTCTAGGTCTGATATTCCTAGCACGAAACAAAAACTTTATTATAATAACTCTTTATTAAAATAAAATTGTGTGACAAATAAATTCTTCTTATTAACCTAAGTTTAATTTTTAATTTATTTATTATATTTTTATAATACAATTCTGAAGTGGTTATTTATTTTATAAAGTGGTGAAAGTATTATTTGTGTTTTAAATTTTAGATTTGAACGGTTACGGTAGACTATTAACTACAGTGACAAGAAAACAGTGTGGGAAAGCATAATCATGGAACAGAAAAACGCATAAGATAAACAGATAAGTGTTTGGGAACGTTGTTTTGTCGGATTCATTCATTTCAATCATTGCTTAGGTTGATCCTAAATTTGATGGGATTGAATCAATTTTGTTGAAAAGTTATTCAATCTTATGAGTTTTATTTTTTATTATTTTATATGATAGTCAATATGATCTAATCCGTTTTCTTTTGTTCTAGATTGGACTAAGTTTGGTTTCAGATTTTGGAAAATAAAATCTATTAAGAATAAAACATACATACAAATTAAACCAAAACTTAAAATTATTAAATCTCATAAAAGTCATGGTATAGTTCAAACCTACACTTAAATATATATAAATTAAAAATTATAACGAGATTTGTCTACTAACACTTTTTCTATGATAGACTGAAATTTATTAAAAATAGTCATTTTTATGAATTTTACTTTTCTCGTCTTATGACTCTCATATTATTGTGAAATTCACTAAAATTAACAATTCTTAATAAATCTCAGTCCAGTATTAGCATTAGAAAGAAAGAAAATGTGAACTCAGATCCAATACCTTTTAAAGAAGGGGTTAACACCCTCATAATTTCAACATACTCTTTTATAACTTTTAAAATTTTTAAATTTATTATCTAGTTTAGAATGTTGATTTTCAGTTTTGAAGTGTGTAATGGACTTTCTGGATTAATTTAGAAAGTAAAACATCAATATTTTTATATTCCAGAATATACAACTTAAAAAATAAAATAAAATTTATTTTATATTATATATTATAAAATATAAATTTGTATTTTATATTATGTGATCTGAAATAGAAAATAAAAATTGTATTTCAAAATTTAGATTTTGAACTAGAAAATAAAAATTGTATTTCAAAATTTACATTTTGAAATATAAAATAAAAAAAAATATTTGAAAATATACAATTTTAAAATATATCTCTAAATTTAAAAATACATTCTGGATGTGAAATGTAGAAATTCATTGTATTTCTAAATTCAGAATGCATTTTGTAAATCTAAAATAGGGCACTTTTATCTTTTCACTACCCCATGGGGTGCACCTTTAAATTGTGTGAGTGTGGAATGTATTGTCCTTAAGAACATGGTATTCACTGTTTTGATTTTTGGTTTATTTGAAGACCTCTTCATTTTGCACCTCTATCATTTAAATCTGCATCCCATGGGATTTGTGAAATGGAAAAAATATCCTGCTTCAATTTCTAAACATGTTTTCAAAATGGTTCCGGATTGTACAATCCAGAACATATTTGGTGGTTTTTGTACATTTTAAATTATGCACTTTGGAATGTATTTTTTTTTTTTAAAAAGTTTAGTACTAGCGGAAGAATTTGGCATTTGGCAGAGATGTAATTTGGAATAGAGAAGAGAAATTTCAAGTCGAAACTAAGTTTGTCTTAAAACTCTAGAAGGGTGATGATTGAGGCAAATTGAAGTTGGTCTCTCATGGTTGTAAATTAAGTAAGTTTGGATCCCTTGTCCACAAATTGAGACATTGGGTTGTTGCTATTGTGCAACATTAGCTATGAAGCCGCTGATAAGAGTCTTATTTCAACTTTTATGGAAAGGTGACACCACGACACCAACACTTTCAAATTTCCCTATGGGTGAGATGATCATTATGATAAATGATATGTTTGTATTGTTGCATCTCCCAATAGTGGGATATTTTTGTTCGTATGTTACGTTAGATTTCACATCAGACGATTTTTTAGCCAATTTTGGTATTATCGATCATCTTATTATCAATGTGACACTGACTTCACATCCATCAACATGTGTAGTTAGATACATGTTATCACACCCATACATATTTCTTGATACGAATGAAGATCGACCAATCAATATGGTATCAGAGCGGGTTAAAGTCCCGCTCTGCTTCCGCTCTTTCTTTTGTTCTGATTTCTGGGTTTTTTCTTTAATTTCTTTTTGTGTGATTCGTGATGGAAACTAATTCTGGTAGTAGCAAAGATTCCACTCTGAATTCAAGCAGTAACCAAGATCCCACACAAAACCCAAGCAGCCCTTATTATCTACATCTTGGAGAAAATCCAGGAACGGTTTTAATCAATCTTTAGCTTGACGGCAACAATTATCATCCGAAGTTGAATACCGTGCACTCGCTACTCTAACTTGTAAGATTCAATGACTAAAATATCTCATCGATGAATTCAAAATAAAAATTCAGACCCCAATTGTTGTCTACTATGATAGTCAATCAACAAGATATATAGCTCACAATCCAAGCTTCCATGAAAGAACAAAGCGTATAGAAATAGATTTTCATGTTGTACGTGAAAAGTACAATCCAAACTCTTCCAGTTGTTGCCAATCTCCTCAAATCATCAAACTACTGATGTTCTCACTAAACCACTTGAACATGGTGGTTTTATTTCTGCAATTTCCAAGTTTGGGTTGATAAACATCTACCACTAAGCTTGAGGAGGATATTAAGTTGTTATTTTGTTATTTATTTTTGTTACTCTGTTTCTGTTTAACAGAGTCTTATATATATTGTATTTTTTTTCCAGATATAATAGAATAATACATTTTCTTTTTCTTCTTCATTCTCTTCTCTTACTTTTCCACCGTTTCCTTCCACCACACTATGCGTGTCATGGCATAGCACTGCCCTCTGTCACAGAAGGCTAAGCACACCCAAAAGGGTTGCAGCACTCTGGTGTGAGTTATAAGAAAAACCAGAATCCAATACATGAAGACTAGAATCCAATAGATGGTGGAAACTTAATAGAAAAGACCAAATTGAACATTCTTAAAAAACATTTGGACCAAATTGATTTTTTTTAAAAATCTTTAATATTGACTTTAAATATAAGGACAAAAAGGTAATTATAACAAAAATATATTATACAACAATTTTTAATCGTTAATATATAATATATTTTCATGGTTTATGTCAAATGTGTTTAGTTTATGTAAATATCGTTATCACTAAAAAATACTTTTGTATTAAAAAGTTTAATATTGAAACATATATTTTTTGTATAAAAAAAATTATATATTAAACAACTTACAAAAATATAAAATAAAAATTAAAAAATTTATAATTTGTACAATTCAAAATATATATTTTTATTTTGTATTATACATTTCAAAATACATTTTTGTATAATGTATTTTAGATTGTAGAATGTAAAATATAAATTTCAAAAGGTAAAACTAAAAATTAAATTAATATAGAGGTGCAATTTCAAATGCGGAAGGCAATGGATCACTTGATGAACACTCCTACCAATAAATAGCTCAGTAATTAGTTTTCAAAATTATACTTCATTTAAAAGAAATTATATGTGAATTAGATTTTAACATAATCTTTAATTGTTGATATTTTAGTCAATTATAACATTTGATTTTTAATTATTTAAGAAAAGAGAACTTACAACATTTAATGAGACTCCTCAGCTTGCAATGAAACTAATTATTTTCATTTCCTCTTGAGGCAGTGGAATTTTTTATCTAGCTCAGTGATGCTTCTGAGATCCTGCTTTTGTTCTTACATTAACCTGAATCATTTGGAAAGATTGTGTTAACAGGAGCTTTCTACCACAAATAAACTGTTTCAACAAACAGAATCTGTCACATCCTTAGTCTAAACGAGGAAGCTTGCAAGATTAAAAAAATTAAATTGGAAAAGTAAAAGTAACTTTTACTTATGAACTTTATTATTAGACAAGACAGGTCTCCATGTAAAATCTGGGAAAAATCCAAATTACGTGTCTTTTAAAAAATAAAAGTCACACTTTTTAAAAGCTAAATACAAGTGTCGGAGTTAAACCGTTAAACTGAATTATAAGATATGATTTCAAAATATACTTTAAAATAAGATATTCTTTAATAATAATTTCAATAATTAAGATAGGTCAAACAATAATTGATTTTTATTATGACAACAATAAGAAAATTATTGAACGAAGGGAAAGAAAAACATGAATATGCTGAGAAGAAAACAAATTGGAGACAACTCCATAAAACGAAACAAAACCAGAAAAATTCAGGGTGTTTCTTCCTGTACCTCTACAAATGTCTTCCTGCACTCCATCATTTTCAGAAAAGACTGTTTTACCCCTTATAAAAATGGTTTCTGAATTGCTCTTTCTGAAATATTTCTGGAAGATATTTTATAAACTCTTGATTTATCAATCTGGAAATAAAAAATATGATATGGAAAGAATATTCTAGAACGATTTTTTGTTTTTTGGATTTCCTATTCCAGAAACTCCCTTTGCTTACGAAATCTTTATTCAAGAATCATCCAAAACTGTGAAAGGTAATTTTAATATTGTGAAGAATGTAGGGGTGCAGGAAGAAAAATGTAAACGTGCAGGAAGAAACACCCAAAAATTTATGGCAAATGCTCCCTGCACCCAACACTTTTGAACCTGCACCCAACATAATTTCAAAAATTCTAAAACTACCCTTTATTCTGGAAATAAAAATCCGGAATTGAAAATAATGCATTCCAGAAAAATAAATCTGAAAGAAATTTTTGTATTCTGGATATAAAAATCCAGAAAAAAAAATCAAAATCTCATTCCGGATAAAAAAATTCGGAACTGAAAATAATACATTCCAGAAAAAATTATCCGGAAGAGATTATTGTGTTCCGGAAAAAAGAATCCAGAATGTAATTTTATATGTACCCCATTTTTTGAAGGGTATTTTCGGTTTTTCTCCTATGATTGGATGCAGTTATATAGTGCAGGAAGCAATTGCCAAAATTTATTACTGTTTCAAACAAGGCCCAAAGACCAGTTTGTAAAGACAAAAAATAAAAATTTATTACTGTTTCAAACAAGGCCCAAAATTTATTACTGTTTCAAACAAGGCCCAACAGGGGTACAAATAAAAAACTTAATATCCTCCCTCAAATCAAGGAATATTCAAACATATGCTTCACATCTTCTCATTGGATTAGGAATAGGCTTTACTCAACCATACCTACGTCTGCAAGAATGTCTAAGAAAATTCTTTTTGACACATAAATACCTCTATCTGAACCAACAATCTCAAGATCTAAGAAATACTTAAAATTACCAAGAATTTTTTATCTAGAAAACATTATGTAAAAATATTTTAACATTATTAATATCATATATGCAATCTCCAACTAAAATAATGTCATATTTGTTTTCCTTGTAACCATCTACATATAATTCATTATCAATTTTACTCTTATTAATATATTTTATTTTATTATTTTACTCTTTAAATTTTTATAATTATTTTTTATGAACATAGTTCTTTTAAAATCTAATAATAATTTATTTTATTATCATAAGAAAAAAAGTGGATACATATGCAACGGTAGATGCATACGTATTTCCACTAGTATTATAATAAAATGAAAACATTAAATAATTAATAAAATAAATAAATTTAATATTTTCTGAATATCTGTTTTGTATTATAAAAATAAATAACTAAAATAATAAATAAAATAAAAGAATTTAAATTTTGATAATTTTCTTAATATATTTTTATTTTTATTTTTATTTAAAATTTATTTTATTTTAATTTACATTTTTAGAAATTAATTTTTGCATTAAATTATTTTTTAAAAATTGTAAATTATTTTCTTCATATATTAATATACAATTAAAATTATTCTATCACACAAATTAAAATTACAACAAATTTTTCACTTATTTTCTCTCACTTTTTCACCAGCTTCTTCAATTCAAATAACAGTTTTTTTCACTTTAATGTATTCTATCACTTTTTTTCCTTTTCACTCAAACAAAACAAAACATAACCGACTATATAATACTAACTTTCATGAAGCCCACACAATACAATGGACCATATAAAACAGATATCAGGAACATCAACACAAACCTATTCTGAAATGTTTCCATCCTGTATCCAACCTATCTAAAACAGCGTCTAGAAACTGCCGAATTTAACAGAATGTTAGGAATCAAGAATTGAAAAGAGAAAGAAAAGAAATATTTTTATTGAATAGAATAAAATGAACAAGAAATAGGACAGCACTCTCTCCTCCAAGACCAAGAGTTTCCCCTTCACACAGAATTTGTCCTTTCACAAAGAGCTAATGCTCAATCTACAAATACAAAATGAACACCTTCCCCTCTATATCTAGTATCCTCCTATTTATAGATATGATTGGCACGATCCATGATATCCCTCTAATAACTCCCTGTATTCTGTATACAGCCTAATATAAAAGCAAGAACATACGAATATTTATAGTGAGAATACTACGTATCCATTCAGTAAATAGCACTACTCTTCAAGCTCATTCTTACTCAATGTAAGACCAAACTCACTTGAAATCCTAACATATGGCAAACCATTAAGAGAGACTTTCCTTTTTTACTAAATGTTTTCTTGGATTTTCCTCTTTTAATAAATTATTTTTCATTTGATCTACTCTTCATCTTAGTTCTAACGGGAGCCTGGAGGCTCTAACTCTCTTCAATATAGCCTAATATTGTCTTCCCTACCTCTTGGACAAAAATTGGAAATCACAAATATCTGACACGATTTTGAACTGGTTAATTTTCCTATAGCTAGAAAAAATGAGGGCTCACAAAACAGAATTGTAACACCTGGTAGTTTTCCAACCACATTTGAATGACTTATCTGAAAGCTTTGATTAACTAATTATATCACAATGTATTTGTTGTAGCCAATACTTACCTATTGCCAGTTCATAGGTGGAACCCCAGCATTGTGTTATGGTGTCTTTATAGAACTACAGTAGAAGAATAAAATAAAAAGAACATCGTACTTATCCATGATCAGGCCATTTCCCACCAGAACCACATATAATAAATATAGAAGCCATCCAAATGACAAATTCATCCATCCTTTCATATAACAACACTCCAAGGAAAGAGAAAAGGATTACGGAAAGACAAGAGGACTAATCATCTATTTAAAGGAGCAGAACCCAATACAAGACTAGTGGTGTACATAATATAGCTCAGGGAATCAACTTGTCATTGCTGTTGCGTATAGCAAACCTTAAAATTTCTGCATAAAATATAGACCAACATGTCACCCTAGACTAATGTTGGGACCTACCAACATAGAAGCTGAAGAAGCAATTGCAACATATCATATCAACAAGAGGTAGAATACAACAGAAAACTAAAAAACATGTACAGATACTGAAGATGAGAGATCCTAGTCTAACAACAGGGAGTTAATTAAAGCTCATCACAATCATCCAAAATAAGGATAATTCTCTAACTCAATGCTGCAAAGGGGAAGCTTGAAATGCAATTAGCAAACCCAAACAATATACAATGGCTAAGCACTCTAAATTAGATTTTGTTTCTCTCAAAAATCCTTATGAACAAGACCACATATATGCTACCTAATTCTCTACTTCTAATATTTACAGACCAACTTGATTCTATAGCAGCACAAAGGTATTCAGTAGATAAAACTTCTTCATAAATACTTATAAGGAAATTAAGAAGGAAAAATAAACTGAATTTTTCCTGTAAACTAACTTATGCACTTAAATTTATAGAAGCTCTCAAGTTTATTTTAGCTCTTAAGAGAAGCTCAATTTATTTCATCTCTTTATATTTTATTTTTTCTCATACAAATGCATGCTTATGGAGAAAGCAATGTTCCAACTCAGAGCATAACTTACATACTTCAGAAACTTATTAAACATTCACATATCAAAATTCTAAGAAGGGCGAGTGATCACAAAACGGCTACTGAGAAGTTACTAAGAAGAGCGGCAAAGTAACGAAAACAAAACCTAAGGTGGTGTAACCGGCAGCGAGGGAGGCTCCCGCAAGAGCGGCGGCGACGGCGTTGATGGTTATTGAATGTTGATGCGAACTGGAAGGGTTTTGCAGAGCCCAACCCCCAAATCAGTGGGTGTTCGGAGCAGTGGTTTTGTTTGTTTCGGTTTAGGCTTTACCGGTTCGATCCGGTTTATTACAGTTGACCGGAGCAATCCGGTTAACTGTTTTTTTTTTTTTATCATTGTGAAATATTTAGCAGTTCTTTTTGCTGATAATTGGTAAAAAAATATTAAAGAAAATAAAGTTATCACTGTGATATATTGTTTATCTTATTTTTATGCCTATAATTAAAGAAAATAAAGTTATTTTTTATAGAAATATAAACGGGTTGAAATTTTTATTTTTTTTCAATCATTAGTTTTTAAAATATTAAAATTTAACTATATATATTTTAAAATTATCGTGTCACATATTTCTCTTATTTCAATCAAATTCGTTGGCAGTTAGTTACGCCGACGAGTTACATTATAAAATGAAATCAAATATAGAATTTTCCGTTAAATAAATAGTCTATCTCAATATATAAAATATTAGATATATATCTATAACGACAATTTATTACATTAAATATATTTTTAATTTAATTTAAAAATAATTTTTTTTATTGTAATACTTTTATAAAAAAAATATCATTCTTTATGTGTTTGCCCATTTTTGAACTCATTTAATACTATTATATAGTTAGATTTTTTTGAGTCAAGTTTTGATGATTGACAAACCTGCAACATGTTCGATGAGAGGAGAAAGTTTTTCCTTCAAAGCCAAGTTTTGTCTTAAATGGTTAGAAGCTAAAACAAACAAGTTCTACTTTTACCAATTGAGTGTTTCATTATATAACAGGAGTCTCTTGTCACATTTTAGATAAGAAAACAAAAAATAGAAATTATTTAAAATAATTTTATATTAAATATAAATTATAGATTATCCTGCTCAACTTATTTTGACGTGACAAGGAAGATTATGCAAATTTAGTTTATTATTAAAATCTAATATCTAACTACAAGGCTAATGTATAGCAGAATGTGTTGACTTTAATAGAGTCACAACAAAACAACATTTTGTATTAAAATAAAATGTTTTTCTTTTATTTTTAATTGATGTGAGATCCAATAAATATTAATTTATAAGTTAGTTTCTTAATATATTTTTTGAAATTTATGATTAAGATAAGTCGTAAATGGAGTGTGAGAATTTATGAAAGGTGTTTAAGTTATTTTGGAAAGTTTCTTAAAAATTTAGAATAAGTTCTTAAAAGAGCTTTTTTAAGAGAAACACAACAAAAGAGGGTTTTATTGATTCTTGATTGTCTTTGTGTGGGTATTGGAAAAGGTTGGGGCTATCCACTACCAAGAATGACCCAAGAAATCATGTTAGTGGGAACAATGCATTCCTAATCTTAGTCTTAATTTTAGGGGTTTTATGACATAATTTTTCAAAATAAGTGCTGAATTTAACTAGTCACATAATTGCATGTTTGTTCTAGTTTTCTTGCTGAAGTTTGGTTAGGTATGGTGGAAAAATAAGATGATGAGGCACAGCAGTTGCCACGATGTAAAGTGTGCTGCTGCTGCTGTGACAACTGACAGCAGAGTGAGTTAAGAAATAAGTAGCTTCGTTGCTGCCAAAATTCAACATAATCATGATAAGACTTGCAGAAAAGGGTAGCACATATGATTTTGTTATTATTATAGTAGCTTACATCTAAAGGCTCTCTTGTTATAACAAAACCAACCAAATTAGCAATGTCACTTGGATTAATTCCTAAGCAAAATCCATTAACAGATTCTTCACCTGCAACATGCAACTCTTCATCCTTCAAACAATTCATCTGGTGGTTACAGAGTTTGACCTTTCTGCCCATGTATCAATCTTACATATTTGTTAACATTTATAATAGGTTTATCAGTATATGTAGTCATTTGAATATCTCAATTCTATGCTTTTTAGGCAAAGTAAATGTGAATTTTTCTACACTAAAACTTGTTAACTGTGAACTTGTATTTAGGATCATACAAGTTTCACTTTGTTTCTTTTTCTCTCTCCTTCTCCAAGTCATTACCACTTCAATTTTGTCCTCAAACCCCACATGAAAACCATTTTGACATGTCAAGCTCAAAACCAGTGACCATGAACAACCATTTGCCCATTTATGTGACAAATAGTAACTTCAAAATTGGCCATGTCCTTATCAGCATTTATTTCAAAAAACCCTGAATAGCAGGTAAGTTTGGGAGTTGGGATAACATCCAATTTATGCCATCTGCTTTATAAAAATTTGCCAACCATGGGTATTTTTGGAAATTAAAAGAAAAACACTACAGTGATGTACCTATTCCCTTGTCCCAAGCATTATATAAGAGATCCCTTCATGGCCTTAAAAACCAACATTCCCTTCTCATAACTACCAGAAACTCCCACTAGTTCCACTTCCATTCTTCCTCAAATTGGAAGTTATGGATCAGGGTAAGTCCCTCAAAATAAAATCTTTGATTCAAAGCACAAAACCTCATAACTGTCTAATCAGGCTTGTGCAATTGTTAGTCTCACTGTCTTTGTTTTCTTTCTTCATTTCTCCATCTTCCTTGCTTGCTTTCCTCTACCACTTCAACCTCTACTTCTCTACATTTTCTTTGCAACTATTTACTCACACCATAGACAAGAACTGCATGTTTCTGCTATGCAATGGTCTCCTTGTGTTTGTTGGCATAACAAAATCTTTATCTGGGTCTAGCAGTGTTCCTGAAAGTGAATCTTCTAAGTATGTTGAAGGTGGATCACAGTCTCCATACTCAGATGTTGAGGCTAATGAGCCAATAATGTTGGTGGAGAAAACTCATCATGAGCCCGATGGACAGAAAATAGAAGCAGAACATGCTATAGAAATCAAGTTTTCGGTTGAAGAAGGTGAACAAAACATTGAAAAAAACATAGTTTTGGAAGGTGAAGAAAAAGGAAAAAGGAACAGTGAATCAGTTTTGAAAGAAGAGGAGGAGCCAAATGCAGAAACTGGAGCTGCAGATGAAGACAAGGAATCAGAAATTGGTGAGTTTCTGATTGGAGAAAGTGTTCAAGAGGAAGAGGTTGTAGAAGAAGAAGCAAATTGGGTGTTAAGCACTGAGGAGTTGAACAAAAAATTTGATGATTTCATCAGAAAGATGAAGGAAGATTTGAGGATTGAAGCTCAAAGACAATTACTCATGGTTTGAATTTGATTAGAAACAATCATATGATATTCCTCTTTTACCCTTTTTAGGATTTATATTTTTTTTTGCTTAGGATTTCTAGGCCTCTTTAAATTACTTCTCTTAGTATTATAAATGTACTTCATGCAAAATTTAGATCTTGTAGGATGAAAAGTTCACTTTAGAGTAACATTATATAATTGTAATTATGAATGAGGAAACAATGTAAGACTTTGTAGCATATATGCTTTGTTTGGTTATTTTTTTTTCCAACACTGCAACTTCAATCTTCATTTCAAGGACTATTAAACTAATACTAAAATATTTCACTACTTTTCTACCTTATATATTCTTAGTTGAAGGTGGGAGAGGTGGGCTCGTGTTTGTAAATTTTAGAACTTTTGCTAAAATTATTAGAAAATACTTATAAAATAATATTGATTTAAAATCAACTACATTTATTTTTATTGGGTAATATATATTACTTCTTGTTTTTTTTTATAAGAATTCAATCTTGGCCTTTTATATAAAAATAATTTTTAATTTTTTTAATGATTATTTTTTTTCAAATCTCCTAATTTACGTGTTAGTGTTTCTCTGAGATCAACGAGAAGAATACATTAGTATTTCTTTGAGCTCTATAATAGTAATTAAAAACTAATAATGTTTTGGAATTTTAGTTTTGTCCAAAATAATTGATATTTTATAAATTCAGAACCAAATTAATATTTTTTTCTAATCATAGTCTTGTCTGCATTAATAATCTCTTATAATAAAATTAATTATTGAACCTTTTAGTGTAATATCTAGGAATGAGAAATGATCTGAGTTCATGAATATTGTTTAAACTTGTTCTGATTTTAATAGAGAATGACCACATTACATTGATTGAGTATGAGTATGAATATGTATTTTATTTTTTTAAATTGGGTATGAGAACAAGAATGAATATGTATGCATATGTCTTGATCTTATACACGTCCCAATACTCGTCTCAATCCTCATACTCCAACACTTTTAGTTTATCATATAACTTGCAAAACTTATATTAACTTTTTTTTTATCTTTAGTTTCTTGATTTATTTAGAGAATACACATTTAATCATTTTTACCTTTTTCAATGATTATTTGACATTTATCCAATTGTTATTTGATATATTTTGATATTTGTGCAATTATAGTTTCTTTCTTGATATTTAATATTGGAGAAAAGAAAATGTATATCCTTTGACATTGAGTCCTATAATATCATATGTTCTTTGTTGTAGTTTTAATTTTTACAAAATTGTTTAATTAATATTTGGCACAGTTTTAATTTGTTCACCTGTTAACCATCAAATGAGGACGACATATTTGTTTCCGCATGATTAAATAAATATATTTTAGTGTAAACATATACCAATTAAAATTCTCTTAATCTATGTACTTTAAATTTGTCAAAAACATGGATCTATATTAATTGTCAAAAACCTTGATCCACCCGTTATCACTTCATACGCCACCCTAAACCACACCAGCTCCTCATACGCCACCCTAAACCACACCAGCTCCATCGTACTGCTCAAAGTTCGAGCATAATAGGTGCTCTTCATAGTCCATTAATGGTCTTTATGTCTTGGATAGACTTTCTTGATGACATCAAAATATATTGGTCCTTATTGTAGAAGGGAAGGTTGATCAATTGCAACTTCAAATACCCTCAAGTTTGATTAGGGAATCTTTCTTTCTCACTTTTTATTACTTATATTGTCATTTCAGTTATTTTTGTTGCATTGAAGAGTGTGACTTAAGTGTGGGGGGAGAATCATAGTATTACGAAGTGGACTTTAAGCCTAACTCAACCCCATAAAACCGGCTCATAGGGTTGAGGTTTGCACCCACTTATATACAATGAAATGTCCTAACACACCCCCTCACGCCGAGACTGCCAACTCGTGCGTGGGACTATAGATTATGGGTGATCCGATAGCGGTCCGATAGCGGGTGGCACGATAGGCCCAACAAACAGTCGCTAGGATAGGCTTTAAATGGCTCTGATACCATATATATAACCATAGCATTAGAACCGTACAGAACCGTACAAATTCTTTTTCTAACATAACATTTGTAATTAAGACTAATTATAGACCCATTAATAGTGATTATATTCCTATAATTAAGTCTAATTATAGACTCATTAATAGTGATTATATTTCTGTAATTAAGTCTAATTAATAATTAAGTCTAATTAATAATTAAGTCTAATAATGATTTTGTCCGGTAATATCCCCTCAAGTTGGAGCATGTAAGTCTTGAATGTCCAACTTGACCAAGATGGCTCCAAACTTTTTAGCACCGAGAGCTTTGGTGAAAAG
>Ga0123342_1001322_pt1 | contig 41682 bp, 31 predicted proteins | sample Turbeawhitnodule_FD_89960 | JGI IMG/M metagenome (GOLD analysis project Ga0123342, IMG submission 89960) | Root nodule microbial communities of legume samples collected from Mexico - Turtle bean Mexico white nodule | ecosystem: Host-associated > Plants > Roots > Nodule | place: Mexico: Nepantla...
ATTATGAGAGTTGTCTAACTCTTATTATTTCTTCTTTTTCATTTGGGATTGAGATGTTTTTTATATCACAAAATTATATATATATATATATATATATATATATATATATATATATATATATATTGGCATAAATGTTTTTCTGCAATGCTGTAATAAAGAAATATTTATTTGGGTAAAATTTGCAAGAAATGTTGGTGTACGTATTTCAGATAATGAAGTGGAGAATCTGAAAAGATAATGTGAATGTGTAGAATGGCTAAGAATTTGTCATTGGATTTACGCAACTGCAATCCGAAGCTGCCTAACTCACTATCACTTGCGTGTTGAAGAAATGGTGTGTGAAAAGTTTATGGAGAAATGGATAGTGGCGACAAAGAATTTACCAACAAATTGGAAGAGTTGTGTCATGTTTGAGTTGAACTGCATCATCTCAACATGTTGATTTGATTAATACTAGACATGTGGAGTTAACTTCTTCCCACTTTCACTTTCAACTTTAATTAGGTTAACAGCTTCAACACATCTAAAACAGACCATTGGTAAAGCAGGTTTACGTGGTTTGCATTTATGTTGTGTTTGCTCGTGCAATCATAATTGGATTACTGTTTATTTTTGGAATGGATCCTAATCATAGGTATTACTTATCTTTTAACTCATTTTGGTAAGTACCAGATTTTGACTCGCTGAGCTGTACCATGCATACCAAATTCAAATGAAGAGAATGATAACTCAAATTTTGAAGTATGGAGAAGGGAATAGAGAATAGGGGTGACAATGGTGAGAATGATAACTCAAATTTGAAGTATTTATAATTAATTGATAATGTAAAACTGTAAAAACAGTAAAGTTTAGAGTCAGTAACAAAGGAACACTTTACGGAGAACGACAGCAATAACTGCAAGCGTAACTTTTAACTTCAAATGGTGATATTTCAATGTGCATGGTTATTATAGATAAGGGAAAATGTTGGAAAGTGTATAAGAAAACGAGTGATGTAATGAAAAAGAGATGAAAAAAAGTTATGAAGTGATTATAAGACGTTATATAAATAATATAACTCTTTCTACAATGTGAGGTATAGTATCTGGTCACAACAGTTTGCTAATAGAATCATTGAATCAATGCCGAAACACTTCATTCTGTGATTTGTAATTGAGGCCGCAAAGAGATTCAACATTCATCTTCATAGAAGTGGACATAATTGGTGCATCCAATCATCCTCTTTTTTATTTTCGAGTCAGGGGAGGAGCATGAAATGAATGCTAACTTTTCAGCAGCCACTGCCCTTTGTTCCATGGATTAATCTTAACCTTACATAAGATTTTGATAGATAGGGTGGTACTTTTAAATTTCATCTTCTACTTCAAGGGAGCAAGATTTAAATTGCTATTGTAGTGGGGGGATTATGATGCGATTGGTAAATTTGCAGACCTATATAATTACAATCACGATTGTGAAGATGTCTGAGATTGCATCCTTATGACCATAATTATGGTTGCAAATGCAATTTACAATATTGTTAATTAAGATGAGTCTAATTTTATTTTCAACAGAGAACCATTTTCAAAATATTAGTGGACACACCCATGTATCATAACTATCACCCAGAACAGAGGCGCATGACAACTTGTCTTATCTACCGATGTTAGTTATTAATGTTAGTTTTTGTTAACGGGAGAATTCGAACTCGTGACTAATCTTTCTCTCTTCCACTTTTACCACTAAACAAACCCAATCCCAATATATCTCAAAAGCCGTGACAGATTAAAATGTCATTTGCAGTGAATCCATTATTATGGTGTGAGCAATAAGGGAAATGATGGTTGATGTGATGGATTTAAATATAAATATATATAATAAAGAATAAATTTATAATTAAATGATATAAAAAAATATTAAAATAATAATATTAGAAGATATAACGTGGTTGCATAAAAAATTTGGATTGTCAATATAAGCAATAATAATACTAATAATTACATGTTACAGAGAACTCTGAATGCTGACATACAGAAGAATATCTGGCTTTCTAGTGGGTTATGTTTCCTACTTGTTTCTTTAAGGGAACAAAATCCATTTTACATCCACCTCGTCCATTAGGGCATTAAACAGACTCCCCTACCACAAGGTCTACAAAACTATAGTAGAAGGACATCCATGAGCCACATGGCAAATTGACCTTTGATGTACAAAATACAGAATATGAAACATCCATTGGAATCAATTTTGGATATCACTATCCAAATACTGTCTGCTCTCACTGTTTCCAAGGGCTGTAAGAGAATTAAGCTATATGATATAATATCTTACCCAACCCCAACAAGACCTAATTGAATCCAAAATAAACAGATGCTAACAGCATGGGAAAATATGGGCAGCACTGTTCCTTGATCTACAAAAGATGACCGCGTTTACAAGAAGCTTGTTCCAAGAGATAGATCACTTAGATTTGAGAGAATTTGTGATCGAGTTGTCCCAACCTGGTGAGCAATTTCAAGCTGTTCCTCCAATGGAAGCATTTCATAACTGTAACAAAGAAGCCGAATATTATGAAATGTGCAGATACAATTGTTAATATCTGAAACAGGTAAGGTCTGAAAGTACAAGGTATAGCTTTTCACCACATTGGCGGTCATAGAAAGACTATGCAAGTGAAGAAATTTACCTAGATTTTCTTGCACTGTTACTTTGGTTTATTACCCACTATTTATTCCATTTCTGTTTGGAAGTACACAAGTTTAATGCATTTTATAGAGCCATTAATTTTTGGATGCAAATCGCAATTCTTCAACATTTATAGAATAACCAACAACCTCTTTATTTAATTTTTACACAGACTCGGTTTAACATTCATTTCACAACCCCCCATACAGTAATACTGGCTGAAGAATAAACTTACTGGCATAGCAGCTCGCAGTCAACTATACTGTCAGGGCCAGGTCGATGAGCCTTTCCATTTGACTGAAATTTTCTGAAAGCTCTGGGGTTCAGGCCAGCAACATGGGCTACAGCATCAACAAGCTTTTTCTGCAAAGACTGCAGTCTGCGAAATGTGATTTCATCAAGAGGGGCAATGCAGCCAATACTGCCATCCAAGGTCCCAAATAATAAGGCAAAACGATTAGTTTTATCTGAGCCTGGAGCTGAACCCGCTCTATCCGAAGTAGGTAGCATTTGCAACCTTAAGAATTTAGTCACATGAGCACCAACATGAAATTCAGCTCTTGAAAGAAGCTTCTGTCCTTTCCAACTCTCGGACATCTTTGGCGCATAGTAAAAAATCTGTGCGTCATACATTTCAAAGGACTTATATCAGGAGAAGGACAAGATAATAAAACAAAAATAAACACACAAAAAAACTTGATAACAATATTTTCATACAATAGCTTTCAACTTTTTTAAAAAAGAAGCAACTTTTCTGTTGGTTGGATAAAAGAATATATAAACAGAGAGAAGGTAAACTGCGTAGGAGTATATGAAATCCCAGTAAACAATAATAAGTCAAAATTACAGCCAAGAGAAATAAGGTAAATGGACAAACACCAAACTATAGATAAGGAAAGAACTGAGGGGAAGGAATACTTTCAGGTTAAGCTACCCTTAGTGAATTCTTCTAAATGGGACATCAAGAAGAAAAAAACTACCTTGGCAAAACATTTCCAGCAGCCTACAAGGTATACTGATTCAATTCTATGCTAAGATCAAAGACAGATAGTTCAACCCATATAGTCAAAATTGAGAGCTAAATTCCACGATTTCAAATCTTGTGTCCATTCCAGTGCCTATGTATGATAGGAACAGTTCTAGATCGGTGGAATCATCGCAATAAATAAAAAAACAAAGAATCACCATTCTGAGTTCTGTTTTGGGTAGCGGTCTTTGTTTGTTTCAAGCCCAACAAAGAAAATGTTCATCTATTTTGATGCAGGTGCATGCTGCAGTTTCATTTCTTCATTTGTGTTTTATTCTAGTACGGTGTGGTACCTCGTGCTGGTTTTCGTTTCGTTTTTCCTTCATCTACGTGCATTTACTTTTCATTTCTTCGTCTGTATGTGGTTTCTTCTGCATCTCCTTGCTTCCTTGCTCACCACGAAGCAATCGCAGTCACAAGTCACGGTTAGTTTCTGCTTTCGCATCTCGGTGTCATTTTTATCTCTTTCGTTTGTGACTCCTCTTTTATAAACATATATTGATTTTACAAAAAAAACACAAAAGCACCAATACGTTATAATGGTTTCAGGAATTGAGGCTTCTAATCCCTCAGTGATGCTGCTGCTAATAGTTCCTTCTCACAAAATGTTCTTTAAAAAGTGGTAAAAAATGCTCCGGGTAGTAGAACAAACTTGGCTTGGAAGCCTGGAATATGTACAAACAGAGATCAAAGAAGAATTCAATGCAAATTTTGCCAAAATACTATAATAGGACGGTTTCTTTGCAACATCTCTGATAAACATTTTTTTGTGAGCTTTCGAAGCATCTTGACTGAAGACTAGATAGGGGTAAACCCCAATTACAAAGAGAGCTGAGACTTTAGTTAAGATGAACCTTCCAATGGTAATTAAACTGGAAAAGGTCCATACAGACTAAAAATATTCCTAGGCACAAGTCAAAAAAACCAATATGCATGTTATTATTCTTCATATTATGTTCAAGAAGAAATTTTCAATTACAAGAACTTCATTTTATTTGCCAGAGATAAGTATCAAAAAGTGAAAATGCATATCATAAAAAATAAATGAAAACAATAAATTACCATTCAGTCGTAAGACAAACCTGGATATTTCTTTTATCATCTGAAACCATGAGACTAAGAGTACTTCCATCAATCAAAAATTCTGTCGCAAAACAATCGAGAGAAGAAAAATCTTTCGCTAATAAACTCAATTGAGCACCCTGCTCTTTCCAACTAAGAAAGTATATGCTTTTATGGATGTCGCCAATAAGGATGAAGTTCTTTACCTACACCAAAATGATGACAACCATTAAAAAGACAGGAAAATTAAAAACTCGATAGCATACACTTATTTGTGTTTCTCACGTTATTTGTTCATGTCTCATTGCAAAACTCTTTCATATCAAGCATCAACATGAAATATTATTGCTCTTGAAAACAACATAGAACACATTTCTAATTTGACCCAACCAACAAATTTTAATTCAATAAGAGAAACCTCAGAACGTTAAAGATGTTTTTTAATGGCCATTTATTCATCGTAATAAAAAGATTTAAGGAACAATCACTCACAATATTTAAGCTCACAACATGTAATGGCGGTGCATCAAAAAATGCAATACCATTCAACTCAGTGCCATTCCACTTGTGCAGAATAATTTTTGGACCAGACGCTATCAAGAGATGGCCCTGAAGTGAGGCCAAGGCAGATATAGCACCTTTTAATTCCTTAGAATACACCTCTGAAACCTGTAAAGAAGAAGGATATTTATGAGTCTCCAAATAAAGGCATCACCCAAATTTAGAGTGAGAGGGGGGGGCACAATTTTGGTCACATTTCTGAAGAAAGCATTCATATGGATACCAGAGATTGTGGATTATCGGTATTTTTTCCCAAAGAAAACAGGAGGATGCGTCCTCTTGCAGCAACATCCTCTCCTTGCACATAAGCAGTCCCAATGGCTAAAAGTGTTTCATTTTCTTTTGAGGTTGTATTCTACAATAAAAATACATTTCAGAGAAATTTATTGAGGATCAGAAGCAATCAGTATCTCATTTTGAAAAAAGTAAAGAAAACTACATTACCAGCAGGGTAACCATCCTCACAGTGAGGGCATTTTCAGAACTTTGCATAGGTATTGTTGCTTTTGTTTGCCAAGGGCCACCAGACTTTTCTGGCTCCATAATTCGAACCTCAAATTCATCAATAGGATAAAAGCGGTTTTGCTCATCAGAATTCATATTCTGACTCTCATTCTGATGGTTGACATCTTGGTCAACCAAAGAAATAACTTGACTTAGTGGTTTAAGAACCTGATGAGAATGATTAGAATGTAGCATCACTTCCTGAACAAAAAAATCTGACTAAAAGACTAAAAAGCAATCAATCAAGTTGCTGCTTCTAAATTACAAGAATGAACAGAACAATTTAATTAATGGAGTAGGGGGAAAAAACTTTTAGCATTAGGACAAAAAATAATATAAAAACCATCAATTTTTAGTTACAAATATTGAATGCAAAAATGGGTTAAATTACTTAACAAAATTGACAAACTAGCGACCAGTTATTACTTGATAAGAAAATCCTAAATGTATTTTTTGTTGTATAATACGAAATACATGGACAAGATAGAACATAATTACTAATCACGACACAAGAATCTTTATAGGCAGGATTAATTTATGCAATCTAATTCTTAGCACAAAAGTATGAAATAACTTGATGTACTGAGTGTAAGTGATTACTAAATACTTGGATTATTACAAATATTTGACATCTTGTTCGGGCGTATTAGAAAAATAATTACATTGTGTCAAGATTTTTCATAAGTTGAAAGAAATAAAAGTTTGAAAATAAGCTGATCTAAATTTTGACGAATGTTGAGTCTAAGACTCAAGCCACAAAAAAATGCTTGTAATTATTATTAAATTAGTAGAATTATATGATTATTATTAAATGAGTAAGAATTATATAACCTTGTAAGCCTAACAACTATGCTCTTGATCATTTCAAGCAAATTAAAATAAAATAAAATAAAAAAATGTACTTACAGGAAAGGAAACAATAAGTGGATATAAATTCTTCTCCGCAAAATATGTCACTTGGTGTGGAGTGGCTTTTAGTGGAATCTAAGAATGACATCACAGATTAGAAAAGATCCAACCAAATCAGGTAGAAAATCTAGATTTCAAATTCTGAGGTGAAGAAAGCTAACTTTTTGTACAGGCCAGTAGCTGTCATAGTTTGAACCAGAAGGCAACTGGCATATCTTCAAAACACCCTATAGAGTACATTAAAAAAAAGTTAGCCACAAATATATATATATATATAGTTTGAGATCATTTATCCGAAAAAGCAAAGTATCATCCTGTACCTGTGATGTAACATATATAAGTCCATGATTGCAGTTCACGTTGTGAAGGACAGTAAAAGCAACAATAGACCCATCACATAGCTGACATAGAAGACAACAGTGAGATAACTTTTCAAATTTCTTCTGTATAAAAAATATTACCAAAAAGAATTATAATGTACATTTAGGTAGTAAAATCAAGCAAAAAAATGCAGTAATGTGATGGCCGACCCATGAGGGTTCAAACATGAAATGCAGACCAATCAGCTGGTAAATGAAACTTGAATTGCAATTGGTAGTTGAGCCTACTCCAAAGCATATTAAATTAAGAGCATCTAATTTATTGTAACTGCCTTGTCCAACTTCTTCAAACATACTAATTGCAATGATGAAGGGCAATGTAAAATGTTACTCATAGGTATCCCAACAAATCTAGAAAGAAATTATAACACAAACACTTAATGTATATGATTACATAATGGTGGATTTGTTCAGACCTGTGGATGAACACGAAGTCGTTCCCTCAACACCATGACCCAAGCTGGTCTTGACCCTGATAGAAAGAATCCTTGATAACTACCAATATTCTTAAAAATAGTAATTTGTTGATGAAGAGATCCATTAGATGTCTCCTCCCTGGCATACGCATCTAAGGACACACGAACAAATCTCAAATTTCTAAGCCTGGAAATATTGGTAGTGCCAAGGCCAATGGACCCTCCTGCTGATGCTGAATCCTCAACTTTAGAAGTACCGTCTGGACTTTCATAAAGATAAGCATGGTAACAAAGAATAGTTCCATCACTCAAAATCCCAAAAAGAAATGGACGGCTATGTTGCCCAGACCATCTCTGCATAGCCAACTCTACAACCTTCATATCTGGTACATTTTCCTTCCTCCCTTGGATGATCACTCCATCTCTATCCCCCTTTTTAGAATCTTTTAGTACCTCTTTCATCAGAGCATCAACAAGATGGCTCTTTCCAGACATGAAATTTCCCACAGAAAAGACACAATTGAAATTGGGCACATCAAATATTTCAAGGTTACCATTATCAAAACAAACAACACAATAAATATCCCCATGGTCCTGAGCAGCACCATCAGTGCCATCAATAGCCTCACCAACACCAGTAGAAAGCCATGCATCAGTACTAGTCTTCCTCAGCCAAGGCTCAGGTCCTTTATCATGGTACAATGTGCATGAAGAAACTGATCCCTTGGTACTCTCGAATGAAGCTGGCGAGGTCACAGAAATGGTGCAAGTAATAGGATCTGTATATTGAAATGACAAGGAAAAAGGGCATCACAAAAAAGGGAAAACAAAAGCTCAATAGCATCCATAGGTTCCTGCACCATGTTACTCAATCCATGATTGTAGGTCCAAAAATAGTGAAACCAAGCAGCACAAGTATGCAAGCAAATAATAGACAAAAAGGACAAAGCTTATGAGAACTATGAAAGTGGAACTTAAAAATATATATAATTTGTTAGAATGAAAATAACTAACCAAAAATTTACCTCCAATTAGAAGTCGAACACTCCCATCACTCATTCTGAGTAAGACAAATGGATCAGCTATAGAAACAGAAAGTGCTATAGCACTCTCAGAAGCAGAAGCAGATTCTGAATTTGAAGCTCCAAAGGTTACATCTTGGGTCATAAAAGAACCATCTAGAATTCGGGCACCACGTTCATAGACTTGGATAACTCGACGCCTACGAACAAAACCAGGACAGCATTAGTTGTATTTATATAATTTTAATTTTAAATAAATCAACTGAATGGAAAATTGTGACATGACACTGGACTATATGAAAATTAACAGGGAGGTAAAGGTACATAGAACACACACTTTCCATTTCACCAGCAAGTGATAACAGTCCATGGCTCCAAAAAGGAAATCAATAATCCCAGCCAAATGGTAACAGAAAGTAAAATTATAACCCATCTTCAAATTTTTTTTTACAGAAACATCAATACCAACCAATAAAGACCCACCTTCCAAATAAATTTCCCGCAGCAAGTGTTTTTCCTTGAACATAATAGTCAACACTTTCAGTAACCTCACTCAGAAGATCAGCTGTTTCTAGTACCTGTTTAAATTTGGCCCGGAAAACAAAAGTAACTTTGTTAAGTAAACCATAACGAACTATTATCATTTAGTTTTACAATAAAGAGGCACAACATATCAGGGGGCAGAAGAGCTTTGAAGCAAGAATAAAGCCTCAGTCTAGCCAACTCTTGACGTTAAAAATGATGTTGAAGCTTGACATGCTGCTGTAATCAAACAAAGGATTGTTTACTTAATTTTCTTTTATTGTCCATAAAATTAGGTGTTTGGTTTGCTTGTTATTGAGTTTTCCCTTAAATTTACTACATAATCAAAACCCAAATTCATCGGCAATCCAATTAAATGCCTCTGCATTTCCAGCAAACTAAACTTTTCTACAAACACACAAGTGGACTTCTAGTTCCAAATCTTGCAATACTTAATTCACTAAAAAAACCTAATTTTCAAGTGTTAAATAGTTCACCCTTCATCCGTCCTGCTTCCCAAAGAGCAAAGGGTGAAGAAAGTTGATATGTCACTCAGCCAACAGAGACCAAAATAGAGATGACAAAGACAAGGAGGTTCAATGAATAAAACACAGGGAAAATTATAGACACTGATTAGATGCCTGCAGTACTTGCATAGTAGAGACCTATAAGTCAGTTCATGAGTACCAGTCTTTAATTTCCATTTAAGAAAATTAACAATAAAAACATGAAAAAATCAAAGGAAGTTTAGAAATAAGTTATAATACAAGTTTATGAAATACTTGGCATCATGTATATACATACAATTATAGAAATATCTCTGAAATGCTGTATTAGTAGGAACCGTTACTCATGCCCAGTGATTGGAAACTATATACCCATATAAGGAGCCTGATTTATCCTCCCAACCTTTGTTTGGGCAGTGATGTAATACTTAAATTCCTCACCCCCAAATGATTTGACTAGAAAGGGTGTCCACACCAAAAAACATTAAAATCAAAACTCATTAGACTTTAGACATGCTTATCCTTCTAAAACAAATACTGTATTTACCATTGTACGAGCCTCCAAACTAATAATAAGATAGGCATGATACTCATCATCATCATCAGCCAGCTTAGAAGAATCAGTATTATGAGACCGTGTGCTCTTATGATACACAGTCCAAATTCCTTTGCAACCAGGAAGTTCAACCTGAAATTAAGCATTATGCAAAAAAAAAACACTATGAATATTGCATACCATTTGCAAGCTTTTGGCAATCAGAAATTGATTCATTACACATAAGATTCTCTTTAGAGTATTCAGCAAATTGCTAAACAAACAACTAAATGGGTGAAAGTAGTATATCACAGTCAATGTTTGATGCATCTAATAATAATGGATTTATTTTGCAATTGTAGTGATAAAATATAAAAAAAATTGAAATGTCAGTAGTTGTTTACATTGATCTTAAGAAAAACTTCAAAAATTATATCATAAACATAGCCATCATGATTAAACATATTCCATATATTAAAACACGTCCCACCAATGAAAACCATGGACAAACCTCGGTAATCACTTCTGGACGAATCGATTGCCGCAGAACACACAAAGAACCATTCTTTCCGTGACCAGAACAGCAGACCTGCATAGTGGCTCAATATATGAAAATCAAAAGAAATTGAGTGGAATTAAACTAGGATAAACATAATGTAAACAAACTCTATGGAATACTACAATTATACAGGCAGGTGGTACAAGCGCTTCTTACACTCCCGGACATGTTTCCCTGTCTAAGCAAAAGTAATAGAACTTGGATTAAAACAACGAGTAACACATAAGAATTACTAACCAATTCATAGTTACTCTGTTTGGCTATCCCTGTAGCATTTGCATCAGCATTTATTCTTAAACCATATGAGAAATCTTTCAAAGGGCCAACATTAATCAATGAATCCCTGACAGCAAACGAGAAGGATTTCTGCAGCAAAAATATAACTATTTAACTAGTTCAGTAAGTTTAATATGCAAAAGAATTTCAGCAAATACCACAGAAAAGACAAGAAATGTATTTATAAACAATTAAAAGACGTTAAGATGCCCACTAAATCTCCTGAAGACTTTTCCTCTATCCATATCGAGACACTACCTGAGCTGATTCTGTTCTATTTGGAGCAGACCCATACAAGGAGAGCTCCTCTCCACTAACCACGTCTTGCAGAGTATCAGAAGGTGACCTCCGCAATCTCTTTGATGGAGCATCTGCTTCAATATCACCAACCTACAAAATTGCAGGGGAATATTCTATAAATTACTTTACTGATAGAGAATACAAAGTAACGAAAAAGATAACAGCAGGTTTGCTAGAAATATTTATAGAACCCAAAAACAAACCTCAACTTCAATAGCATATTGCATCTACTAAAAGAAATGGTTTTGAAATTATCAATCAAAAGAAGGTAGAAGAGAAATTCAAGACATCCATTACATACCTCTTCTTTTAGATTGGATGACAACATTGAACCACCAGATCCACAAGAAAATTGCACCAACATACTATCCCCTAACCGACTGGCGAGAAAAAACAGAGAATTCCCAATGGTCGTAATACCCTTACATAATAATGCAGATAATAGAAAAACTATGGTCAGAATGAAAATTAATCTGAAAATGTTAGATTAGAATCTATAACAACATTAACACAACAGGATTAGAATTTTCAAACTTACAGATGACAGAACTGAAGCTTTTGACTTGGAAAGATCAAGTCTCTGTACAACCCTGAATGAAAAAAATATTTGTTGATTTATGTATAGAGGAGATTCTATTATAATTGTGTTTAGCAATGTCTTGAACATATGAAAATGCAACAATGGTTGCAACAGGGGATAATACATCAACTCTTTATTTTTCTTCAATCACGCTGTCTACTCTAGAATTCTTTAAAATGATTTCCATCTACCCATCTACTATAGACCACAAATTTAAAAACTTAACTATTTTGTCTTCCTTTGATAAAAAAAATAAAAAAACTATTGGGTGCAGAAACACCTTGCACTTCCATAAAAGTAGCATGAGATGATAGAATGACAAAAAAAGAAGATAGACCACAGAACACTTAAAAGACTTGTAAGATTCTCTTGTATGCAGTAAAGAACGTATTCCAACTATAAATCAGTTGGAGTGTACTCTCAATCTACACATCTACCTCCTAATCGGCTAAAATGAACATATGACCCACAACATAAAGAATGTGACCATATGCAAGACTACAGAACACTGAAAGACTTGTAAGATTCTCTTTTATGCATGTAAAAGACATATATTATATGTAGGCTGGAGTGTACTATCAATCCATACATCTATCTCCTAATCAGCTGGAGTGTACTATCAAACCAGAACATAAAGAATGTGAATGAGGGAGATAAAATGGAAAAGCAGCATACCTTCCATCATAAACAAGAGTAAGCAATAGTAGTTCGCCAGTTTTTGTAGACAGCAAGGCTACATCACTCAACAACCAAGTTGCATTGGCAGAATCAAGCTCCACATTAAAACTTGATCTCGGTATCTCCTGACTGGAAATATAAAAGGAAGGTAATTGGGGTTTTAAAAGTTAACATCCAAATACAATACGAGGAAAATAATTAATGTGCATAAGAGGATGTCAAATCACAGTATGAAAAATGAGGGGTAATGTCAAATAATTGTAAGAACTCATGCCTAGAATGTTATTTCCTTTTATATGAAGATTATATGAGAGAGAAAGAATCATCACCTATTGTCAAGTGAAACAGCATAGCTGTTCAAGGCCAATGCACAAGAAGCCGACTGCAAAAAATAACCTATATAATTAGATTATTCCCGGTATCTTGTAAACCAAAAACTGTAAAATGCAAGAATACACATACATGCAAAACTACAATTAAATATCTTGTCAATTAATAAAAATTGAAAAGATACCACACAACTATGCCTAGGCAACTCATTTACCTGACTGTGATAATGAACAGTATTAGCACCTATTACAAGAACACCACCTATTGGCGAAGGCACTGCAAGAAGCTTGTATGCATCATGGGGGAGATTCTGCAAAATAAATACAGCAGACAAATTTACAAAAATCAATTTAGGGTGTAAAAGAGAGGGAAAACAATCAGCAGAAGTTAAAAGATGCTGGACTTAAGACATACATACGATTTCCATGAGGAAATATTATTCAAACCATAAGGGCTAGATGGGCACATTAATTAATCACTTACTAAAGAGATCTCACATGGAAGGGGTGGTAAATTGTTTAAAAAAAGGCAATATAATAGACACCATTACTCAAATTCACTTTTGTTAGCCTACATGTTAAGGGACAACAAAACCAAAAATGTTTAAACAATATAATAGACACTATTAGTTACACTAATTTTGTTTGCCTACAACATGTGCAAACAAAACCAAAATCTATACAATGAAAAGAGAATTCTAAATAAAAAAGAAATACATGGCAAACACCAATAAGGAGGTTAATAAACTAGCCATATCTTAAATACTCCAGCTTCTCTAAGATATTGAAGTGTGGAGGGTAAAAATCTTCCATTTTGCTATTGCAAGTTTTGAAAATCACATTGAAGTGCCATCTAGGCATCTACGTTGAACTTACAACAGCTGACCAAATAAGTGGATGCTGCTTTAAGGTTGTGCTGATACTAAGTGCTGATATCATGCAAGTATGATGCTTCCATGAGACACGCCCAGCCCAAGTGAGTTCACGTTCATGTAAAATAACCATTACAGGTTCAATATAGCCTGTACAAAAAGTTGAAGCACTACTTGTTAAGTAAAAAATAACACAAACTTATGTATAATACTATCTTTTCATGCAGAGAAAATAGATACACAAGTACTGCAATAAAGCACCAGAATCATAATCCATTATATTTTGATTTTTAAATAATGATTGTAAATTATAAAATTAGTTAATTCAGTTTTTGATCCAGAAACAACACAACTAATTATTCAAATTATAAAGAGGGCTACAAAATAAGCAAACAGGAAATAAATTTAAGAAACATGTCATTTAACTAAACCAACGGTCAATATTTTATTGTGCACAAACACAATAAATGCTTATATATACATTTGAACCATGTATTATAATCACAAAGTAAAGTATGTCTCTTTCCTCGGTGTATGAATGAATTAAATACATGCATAAAGAAAATAAAATGTTATTAACTGATTTTAACGAAAGAATTAATGTGCAAAACCATTATGCCTTGTTTGGCTGAGTGGAGGGAGAATGATGGGGAGGGAGAGAAATAATGTGGTGTGTTTGGTGTGGAGAGAATAGAGAGAAGAAATACTTTATTAAAATGGTGGGAACCATTTCATTATTTCTCACTTTTGTACTCGTCTCTCTATCTCTCTCCTTATCTTCTATCAATTCAATCTAATTACACACCTTCTATAAAACTTTCAATTTCTCACCTATTTCTGTTCTGCAAACAATTAAACATTCAATTTTATTTCTTTCTCTTTTTCCAACTTATTTCTTCTCGATTTCTCCATTCCCTCTATTTCTCTCTTGACGACCAAATAGGGCCTTGGGGTTAAGAAAATAATAAAATCCCATGTTATGATTTATCATTGATTTTGAAAACAAATTTTCAGCAAGTATTTCATACAACTGATGTGGTGTGGTGGTGTTTGGAAGAGTTTATACAGAACTTATGTTGGCTTATAAATATAACTTGCACTCCTATAACCTCTAATTACATTTTTTAAACGTGCTTTTCAATGACACTTATAAAATAAACTCTCTTTATTTTGTTACAATAAGTTTCACGGTCAACTTTATGACATAAGCTATCATTTGAAAAGAGCTTATTAAATAAACATGTAACTAAGATGTTTATAGAACTGCATCTGCACCCTAAATTTTATTTGAATGTCAATAGTGGCCTTTCAAACTTAGAGGAATAATTTTTTTTGTGTTGCACTAAGGCAGGGTTCAGTTACAAAGACAATCTCTTTTTCTAGTCACATTTATTACTGCTATATTAGAGTTACGAGTTCTATTTCACCGTGAGGGAAATAAATTTGCAGAATGGCTCATCAACTGGAGCCAGCAACTTTCTCCTGAATTCAATGTGATTCCTGTCCCTTCTAGTGATTTATCCATACTTATTACTGCAGATATAGGGAGACATACTTATTATTCCTATCCCTGCTCTTTCCTTTTTCTTTAACTTTGTAGCTTTTGGATTAAGCCCAATTTTCTTCTTCACTCCACCACCCCACAAAATTAGAAAAGAAACAAGAATACCATACATTTATAAAAACTTCTAATATTGATGTTGCGGAAAACAACCATGATTCCATTTTTTATCAAAAAAACTAAATCTAAATTCCATCTCGAGAAGAGATGGTAGAACTTTCATTATATAATTTATAAATACATAAAAGAGACAAGATGATAAATATTAATATTCTCTTCAACTCACCATGAACAAATGTAAAATCTTTTACATGCCTCATATCCAAGTCACGGAGGTTTATCATATAAGATGACTCGATACGTGCAGCAACTGCTCCTGAAAATCCCAAGGCATCATCATCCCCAACTAAGCCAGAACCAGCCTGACAAAAAAAATACAACAATTAAAAGACAATAAAAAATATAATTGATAAAGAAAATTTTCCAAAAGAAATAAACTAACAAAATGAATTACAATTGATTTTAAATGTTAGATGGATTACAGAATGCAACGCTGGGTTACAACAGATCATTTGCATCAGTTACTTAATTAAAATTATTAAACAAAAGGTCAAGCAACCTGGTAATGTCCCTTAGATTGGATCCCATTCTTCTGCATTAATATGCGCCTAGAATCATTTGCTAAGCAATACAACCAACTTATCTGAAAGAAGTAGAGTGGTTGTGACACTATCCTAAAAATTAAGGCATTCTCTCTAACCAAAATCACCAAATCGCTTCTCAGATAGCATGCTGCAGTGGCTAGCTGTTTAAATTCCTAGTCCATTCAAAAGCACTAAAATGGGATGAGAACTTTATCCACAAGACCTAAATCCTCTCTAGAAATCCAGTTTTCCTAATTATATTAAAAGTGAAATGTCCGCACAATAAATGTCTTACTGCTGCTATACAGATGTTTTAGTAAAAGAAAGATTTTTTAAGAACAAAGTAGAGACAGACATACAGGAGAATAAGAAACTCTTAAAAACTGTATAGAGTGATACAGTACAATGGGATATTATACAGAGACAACTGAATTACAGAAACCCAACCAGTGAAAAAAATTAGAAAAAGAAAGCATCCATAAAACTATCTAACCACCCGGACATGATTCAAGGGACATTCTTGTTGGAGATCTCACATCGACTAGAAATATGGTCAATTTATAGTATATAATCTAGTCCCACACTCAAGCCTAGTTCTTGAAGTGTGAGAGGGTGTGTTGAAAATTCTACGTCGACTAAAGATATGATCAAATTATACTACATGAGTGGGTGGAAACTCACCTTATATGCCCCAAGAGATTACCACCCATAGCAACTCCTAGATAGGTCAATCATCATTTAAGTGATTGAAATCCCACCAAATAGATGACTGTTTAACCTCACTTTCTAAGAGTTAGTAAAGGTGTGGACCAAGAGATTACCACCCACAAGAACTCTTAGATAGGTCAATCAACATTTAAGTGATTGAAATCCCACCAATTAGACAAAAACAGATAAAGACTGTTTAACCCTGAAAGGTTGATCTGTAGCCCTGAAATGATTTCAAACAGCCTAAGATGGAAGGACAAATAAGAAAATAATTAACATTTGGTTATAATAACAGGACAGAATGATCAGAAAATTGAAAATGTGATACTAAAACACCCTCAGAGCCTATTCATGTAAAAAAAATTGAGGCACAAAACACAATGGAGGGAAACCTTAGTGTGGTTTGCAAATCCACAACAAAGCATTAGTATCAATCCTTTTATGTAACAGCAATTCAGATGAAATACATTGCCTTGGATAGAAACTTGGACTTTCAAAACTGGTATACAAAAAAATATGTATCCCCTATTTGGAGAAAAGGTGAGGAATTTAAAACAGAACCTGCAACAGCATGACTAGACACCCTGAAACTTGAAGCCAAATCCTACTTTCTAGTGCAGATGCATGAAAAAAAGAATTCACATTTATGGAACTAACGGATATTTCAAGGGAGTTCCCTTTAAAGACATGTACAGAGACTGGGCATGTTAGGCTGCACCTTCCATTTCTAGTGAACAATTATTGTTTTTAATAAACAGACATACAAAAATTAGTATATAATAGTGAACAATGATTGTTTTTAATAAACAGATATAAAAAAAAATAGTATATAATAAAGTATTTCAAATTCACAGGGCATAGAGGATAAACCTGAGTAGCCTTTAGTATTATCATTTGCAAATCATATATCAGAGTTCCACCACACCTGCCTTGAGGATCAACCTTTACCACCGGTCCTCTTGCAAATTGTTCTCTTCCTCTTTTCAGATGAAGCCACTCTGGACCCTCAAAACAATGTAAAGAACTAGGAGGTAGAAACAAGAGTTAAAGACAAGACATAAACTAAATCCTTTACAGAAGAAGAGATATGAGTTTGATGTAAAATGACTTGACTTCTGATCCTCAACTGAGTACTGGCATGCTACAGGTCAATGAACTAACTGTTTTATGTTATACTCAATACCCTGACCGTAAACAGCAAAATAGAAAGAAATAGCAAAGCAACAGCTTGCTTTATGCAAACCATGTACATCTACCAAATTCAACCCCTCAAAAAGACTGTGGTAGACTAATATTACTGGCACTGCAGTCAAATGTCATCAATAGAAAAACATGTCTCTCTTTAGAACTTGAAGTAAAACAAACATAACAAAAGTACCCCAACCTAGACTGATTCAACCTAGTCTCCCACCCTACCATGTTGAACTAAAATGTTACTTGAGAATAATACAAAGGAATTTCAAATTTAGAGTCTCTTTCCCTCCCTTAGAATCTCATATTTACAACTACTTTAGATAGACCAGATACAATATATACTTTAGATAAACCAAATACAAAGTATGAGAGGGAAGAGAGAAGAGAATCTCAAATGAAATAAATTATGTTTAAGACTATTTAATCTAACACTCCCCCAATACCTGGAGCATACAAATTGTATGTGCCAAGCTTGAAACAGAGGTCCTCTCAAGGATTTTGTTAGTACATCTGCAAGCTGATATTTGATCTGACAATTTCAGTGCAAATTTCCTTGGACAACAACTTTTCTCGAATAAAATGACAATCAATTTCAATGTTTAGTTCTCTCGTGGAACACTGGATTGGAAGCAATGGGAATAGCCGCTTGGTTATCACAATAAATCTTCATTGGCTCAATCTCACAAAAATACAATTCTTGTAGGAACTGTTTTACCCATATAAGCTCACGCGTGAGGGACGTCATTACTACTTTATACTCAAGCGGATGATCATGCAACAACATTTGTTTCTTGGCCTTCCAATAGAAAATATTTCCTCCAAGCAAAACACAATAACCTATAGTAGAACATCCATAGGAGAACCAGCCCAATCAGCGTCACAATACCAAAAGATTGGATATTCCCTTTATCTTCATAAAGTAGTCCTTGTCTTGGAGGATTTTTGGGATATCTTGGAATACAAATGACAGCATTCTAGTGATCAATACAAGGATTTAGCATGAATTGACTGCAAAAGACAAATCTGGTCTAGTAATAGTGAGATAAATGAGTTTTCCAACCAGTCTTCTATGACTTTTTGGATTAGAGCAAAATTCTCCCTATTCTGGCATTAATTTCCACAAGACAATCCACTAGTTTGAAATCAATCATACCTATCTCGTTAAGGATGTCAAGAGCATATTTTGTTTCAAAGATTACAACTCTTTCCTTTGATTGGTCTACTTCTATGCCCAAAATATATTTGAGATTTCAAAGATCCTTGGTTCGAAAATGACTGCACAGGAGTTTCTTTAATTAAGAGATTTTAGCATCATCATTCCCTATGATTACTATATCATCAACATACACAATTAAGTACATAAATTTTCCAAGGAAAATGAGACAATAGAAAATATAGTGGTTTGCCTCATTGCGTTTCAGCACAAAGGATTGAACAATGCGGCTAAACTTTCAAAACCAAGCACGGAGAGACCCTTTGAAACCAATGTTGTCAAGATCGCGAGTTTATTCGCATATTCGCCCAAGTCAGCGAGTTTGGAAAGCCAACCGAGGTGACTCGATCGGCGAAACGGGATCAGAGCGCAACGTTGCACAGCTCGGTGCATCGACAGAGGTTGTCGATTCTGGATCATCACTCAAGCACGGCCATTTTTGGCAAAAAAAATGGAACTTGGTTGCTCCAGTTAAAACCCACATGTCGTCGCTCATGCTCGCCACCGTTGTCAACGCCACCCTAACACTCGTCGTCCTCCCTCGCTGTTGTTGTCGTCACTTGCGCTCGCTCTCGCCGTCAATCGCCATCTCTTGCGCTCGTTGTCGGTCACCAATCACACCGTTGAGCCCACCTTGGTGTTCTCCTTTTTTAACACACACACCGTTATTCTCTTTCTATTCTCCTCTTTTTTATTCCATCACAGTGCTTTTCTCTTTTTATTCTTGTTTTCTTTTTTTTCCTTCACAATGCTCTTCTCTTTTATTCTAGGTACATTTTATAATGGCTTCAACTAATTAGTTTATTTATTTATGAACATTTTATGAATTATGAACATTTTTCATTTGTGTTATATTATGTATTGAATATTATTTTTCATATGTTACTAAGTCTTACGAGGCGAGTTACAATCCTCGAGTTACGATCTTTTATCTTCTTTCCGATCCTCTTACGATTTATGAGTTTGACAACATTACTTGAGACCATAAAGAGAGAGGCACAACTTACAAACAAGACCAGATTCCGTCTAAGCAACAAACCCAAAGCGGTTGCTCCATGTACACTTTCTCTTCTAAATCCTCATGCAGAAAAGAATTTTTAATATCTAATTAATGAAGGGACCAATGACGAATGGCTGCCATGGCAAGGAAAAGTCAAATAGTCATTTTGGCCACTAAAGAAAAAGTATCAGTGTAGTCAAGACCATAGATTTAAAAAATTTCTTTAGCCACAAGTCAAGCTTTAAAGCGATCAACTTCACCATTAGGTCCAACTTTAATGGCATAGACCCAACAACAACCTATTGTTTTCTTCCCAAAAAAAGGAGGAACTAACGCTCGTGTTTTGTTATGTTCAAGAGCTTGCATATCAGTAGTCATGGCTAGTTGCCACATAGTATGATCAAGTGTTTCTATCACATTTTTAGAAATCGTAATAGAAGAGACAAAAGAAATAAAGAAAAATAGGAAGCAAATAAAGAATGGTAGATAAGAAAATTATAAATAGGATATAGATACGGGTAGATCGAATCTATTTGCAAATGGCAATGGACCAACTTAAGTCATGATGATCAAGAGACGTGGTATTAGATGATGATTGAAAAGCACCTGCTGAAAAGGACTATTGGACTAGCCATTTGGTTCTTACATTGATAGGTAATAAGAGGCGGTGACGATGGTTTAGGAGGATTTTATAGGGTATTCTAGATGTTGGAAGCAAAAGGAACGCAAAGCTCAACTAAGGGTTAGAGGAGGAAAGAAGGGAGTTGGTTCAGAAAAGGTGACATTGGCAAACATATAGTATTTATTGGTCTAAGGAGAGTAGCATCGATATCTTTTTGAAGTCGAGAATAGACCAAGAAGACACATTTGATGGCTTTAGCTGAGAGTTTATCTAAACTTGGGGACATATCATGGACAAAACATACACAACCAAAAACACGTGGAGTGATATGAAACAAGGGTTTTTGGAAATAGAATGGAGTAGGGAACTTTATTATCAAGTGAAGAAGGTGTTCTATTAATGAGAAAACAAACAGCTAGGATACGAGAGGTTTCAACCGGATGTCTATTTTTCCTTTCTGCTATACCATTTTGCTAAGGTGCATGAGGGCAAGTAGATTGATGCAAAATGTCGTGTGAGCTTAAGAGTTTAGATAAATTAGAGAAAAAATATTCTTTGGGGATTATCCTTTCGTAAGACTTTGATTACTTTTCCAAATTGATTTATGACTTCATTAAGGAAAGCCATAAAATAAACAAAATTTCATGACGATCTTTCATTAGATAAATCCAACTACATTTAGAAAATTCATCAATGAATGTAACAAAATATTTAAAACCAAAAGATGACACACAACTTGGCCCCCAAATGTTAGAGTGGATGATAGAAAAGGCAGAATTACATCTAGACTCACAAAATTTACGAAAAGAATACCTAACATGTTCTCCTAATTGACAGGATTCACATTCCAAAGTTTGGAGACTACTAAGTTTAGGAACCATTTTTTTTATTTTTGTCAAATGAGGATGTCTTATGCATTCATGTACCAATTTAGGAGATACGGATGCAAAACAAGATACAGATGAACTAGTAACAAGGTAGTATAGGCCTCTAGATTCATGTCCTTTGCCAATCATCTGACGTACCACGTTCCTATATAACAAAAGAATTGGCATCAAAGGTTACTAAACAATCTAATGTTTTAGTTAATTGGTTTAAAGAAATGAGACTAAAGGGATGGACAAGTACAAAAAGAATATATTTTATGTTTAATTGTAAAGATGTTGGATAACATTCACAAAAATATTTTGGGCCTTTTTTTCCAGAAGGAATTACATGTTTTGAATGACTTGAGAGTACTCAAAATATTGAGTTTTACTGATAGCCAAAGTAGAGCATAAAGCTGAAAAACAGTTTTCTTCCACAGTTGAATTTGATCTGAGTGGAATTGCACACCATCTTCTTCTAAATGATCATGGAAACCTTGGCCAAAGAACCAAAATTCAACTGAAGCATACCAAGATAAATATTTTTTCCCATTTAACTTTTCAAAAGTTATGGAAGGAGTCCCGAAAAAAGAGGAAATAGTCCCTCGAGACATGTTGAACAAGGTAGAGGCAAGAACATAGTCCAGTAATGCAACAGAGAAGAACAACAGCCAACCTAGGGTTTCTAGAGAGAGAAACCTAGGGTTTCAAGTCAGAGAAATTGTGTTCAACACTAGAAGACTCACCAAATGGTCCTTAAACAAAGGACTAAGGGCAAAAACGAGCTAATAATGCTCTGACGACTCAAACCATGGTGATTCAGGAAAATTCCAACCATTGGAAGGTGGTGCGTGAGACACGTGCAAGGTCAGTGGCGGTGGTTGGACAACATGTGGTGGTGCATTGACCGGAATTTGGACGAGCGACCACCAAGGTTGGGTTGCACTCCTCAAGGTGCACCAAACCCAAGTGTTGAAGGACAACTCCGACAATGAACAGTGATCGTGTCAGACAAAGACATGTAGAGCAGATCCCGCTCTATTACAAACTGGAGAATTATACAAAGGAATTTGAAATTTAGAGTGTGTCTTTCCCTCTCTTGGGATATCATATTTACAACTACTTTAGATAAACCAAATACAATGTATGAGTGGGAAGAGAAGAGAATATGAAATGAAATAAATTCTATTTGAGACTATTTAATCTAATTTAATCTAACTTAATCTAATTGTCCACACATCCACATATAACATTCCGAATAGTGTACGATTTCTCTACAATTCAACTAAGTATCTAACCATTTTAATATCAATCAAGTAGCATAAAATGTGTATACTAAGAGTATAACAAAGAGTTGAATAAATCCATTTTCAACGAAACTCCCACCAAATTTTAAGGTTATTTTTTCCACTAATGATCTTTTCATTTTTAGTTCACAGAAGTACAGAGCCAAATATCACACTAAAGAACATAATTTAATATAACAAAAGCATAATTTGTTCATAAGCTAATTTAAACATATGCACTCACCTAGTTCGAAGTCCATGAATAGAATCATCATACTCGAGAACTGAAATTTTTGCATCTGCAAAAGTTAAGATGATAGAATCTCTCTTTCTAGAAGCATCACCACCTCCAATGCTCAACACAGCCATGGTTTCAACATTGCCATGCAACCTGAATCATATGTATAATAGCATTTGCCAGGTAAGATGCAAAAATCAATCAATAAATCCAATAGATTAAAGAAGTAAATAATCAAGGTCATGTCCAACATTCCCATAATCATCAAGGAAACCCATGCAAGGATCACTAACTAAACTCCTTTCACCCAATCCACACAATACTTTATGAAAATAAAACAAAATAAATTTTCCAAACTTCAGATTCTAAATTCACATACAACTTGAGTCAGTCAGTAAAATTAACAGCTAAAAGAAGCAAAAGCAATCTACTCGATATCCTGACATCATCAAGGAAACCCACTTCTTACAACTAATGTATTTACATAGCTCAATCCACAACATACCTATCAATTGCAAAACAATACTTAAAGAAAAAATAAATATCTACAAATTTAACATTTTATATTCCAACATAAGCAACACGGTTAGATTTACATTGCAGCATAAGATTCAACTCCATCAGTAAATTCAGCACACTGACAAAGCTGAACATTAACCCAGGCTACATCCACCATTAACCAAACAGAAACAATTATCACAAACTATATTGCCACTACTCGATCCACAATGTACGTATCAATTGTTATGAGAACTAGAAAAACACAAAAACATAAGCTCTTTTATTCACTTCCCTTTTATTTAATTACACAGGTGTACTCAGTGCTGTCAATCAATGGCCTTGGCGGCACCATGGCAGAAAGCAGTGGTGGATTTTTTGCCGCCTGCCACAACATGGGGTTGGCAAATCAGGTTTTCTGTAGCATCACATCTTATACACAACCCAAACCAAACCCTAAATTAAAAAACCTAAGCTGCAGACCAAAAATGCAGACATGCTCTGCTTCAGCTACCGTAGATGCTGCAGTGAGCCACTGGTGACATCGCCACAGCCTGTGGCCTGTTCCTTTGCCACATGTGACGTGTTCCACCATTATTGATCAACTGCAGCACGAACAAGTGAATACACATTCTCTATACTCATTCATTCTCTATAAAACTAAAACCCCTGAATATCTATTTTTCAGTGACCCAATGATAACGAATTAGAAATTTAGGATTTTTGTCCTATGTTTTGACTTTATTTAGAGTCTTCAACTCAGTTTTGCTTTGATTTTATTGTTATTTGAATTTCTAGACTTGATGTTATTATTAATTGTATGGTTGTATTTCATTATGTTTGTGTTGCAATTATACTTCTGCATTTTTTATATATCAGTATGAATATATTGTATTTTCTTTTTGTCTGCAATGCTTCAACCATAATATGTTATGGCTCCAGATATATTTCTAGAAAGGATTTTTTATTTGCCAATATTTTCTGATATCAATAACATTGTGGATGTACTTCTTTGGAGACAATCTAGTTTGCGCAGGGTTGAACACTAAATGTGAACATCTATCAAAAGCAATTCAAACCTTGGTCTGCCACGTCTCCCGTACTAATCCCTTCCACAAGACCCAACCCATAAATTCCAGTAAATCCTCACAGCCTCCCCTCAACTCTACCAGTAAATTCAGCAAACTAACAAAGATGAAAATAACCAAATCTACATCCCAACACCATTAACCAAGCACATACAATTACCATAGACTAAATCACCACTACTCAATCCACAATGTACCATCAATTGCAAACAAAACAAGAACTAAAAATAGCTAAGAAACAAAAACAGTCTTCTGGACCACATTTTTTTTTTAATTTCACAAATGTATAGACAATCATATTTCAGCACAGTCAGAAACCATATATGAGAAACCTCTCTCGATAGAAAATCAAACATTCGTTTGCCACATTGTCAGGAGGACTAACCCCTCCCATTAAATTCTACCAAAATCACACAACAATCACAGCTCTAATGTCTAGTTCAGATCATTTCCATGAAATTAATCGCTATTTTCTCTATTTCTTTAAAATAAGCTAATCCAATCACAATTTAGACTCCAGAACAAGTGACCAAACACTAAATGTGAGCAGCTCTTAACGACAACTGGAACCTTGTTAGTGTTCGCCACATTATAGAAATTAACCTTTTACGCTAGAATCAACCCAACCCTTATCGGCGCTAAACATTATAATTCCAGCAAGTCCATACAACTACCACAGCTCAAATGTCTAGTCCAGATCATTTCAAGTACTCGCTATTTTCACTATTTCTTTAAACAAACTAATCTAATCACAATGCAGACTCCAGAACAAGTGAACAAACACTCAATGTGAGCACCTCTCTCGACGGGAATTAAAACCCCGTCAGCAAATCCACACGACTACCCTACACAGCTCAAAATGTGCGGTCTCTAGGAAATAATCGCTTATTATAATTTCTTCAAAATGAGCTAATCCAAGCACACAATTCAAATTCCAGAACAGATAAGTAGAAAGAGGCGAAACCTGTAGTGGCACACAAGCTCAAGAGAGGCTCCGTCGATTCCATCGAGGAGAGTGCCGCGGCGGGGGTCGGCGGCCTTGGGCGGCTGGTCCTCCTGGACGCGGACGGTGTAGACTTCGAGGACGTTGGCGGCGGTGACAACGAGGTTGGGGAGGGGGCCGACGCGGCGGGGGCGGGAGGGCCACTCGGCGTCTAGGTCTTCGGGCTGGAGAGGAACGGAATCGGCGCGTGAATGCGTGAGGAAGCCGGCTGCGCAGTTGTCGATTCCAGTGGAACACTGCATCATCTTGTACGCCGCGAAACTCATGTTTGAAGGAGATGCGCGAAAACCTAATTCGGAAGTGAAACGGTTAAAGAGAAAAGGATTTGGTTATGTTGTGAGAGCTTAAACCCTCGATTAGGGTTTGGGTTTGGCGGGACACAGTGTTTCTGCGTCCCCTGAGTCTGTGTCTGTCAGTGTAGTTCACTCTCCGCGGCGAGGGAAACAATTTGAGTTTGGAACAAATTAATAAATAAATAAATTTTAGTGACACTGTATAATTATTAAGACATGTGTTTGTTTTAATTTTATTTTGTTGAATTAACATGTAATTGTAAATTTAATTTTATTTTATATAATTTACTTAATTTTATGTTATTGTGTTATAATTTAATATATTGAGAAAACAAATGTAGTGTGAAAGAATAGAGGTTATAAAAACTAAAAAAATTGAATGAAAATCAAATTTGAGGGTTATTTGTAAGAGATAAAGCAAAAGAAAATAGAAGAGTGATTTTACATTAGAGTATATTAAAAGGAATCTCATTTATATTATATTATTATTACTATTAATATTATTGAAATTTTGTGAAATTAAATGTTATCATCTGTATTATTTTCGTGAATAAATTGAAAAAAAAATATAGAATAATATAATGTTTTACGACTGCTGGTAAATTTGAAAAGAGTTATTAAATAAAAATTCTAATTTAAACATGAGCTCAGATGAAGGAATTTTAAATTTACTTATTTTATAGTTGGATAGAATTAATTTTCATAAACTTATTTAAATTATTGAATGTATTAAAATAAATGTTTAAATAAAGCTTAATCGATCTGATATGTTTGATAGATAATTATACTCTGTAAATTTCATGTTTATTTATGGAAGAGCATTTGTCCACAAAAGTCATTCATTTACCTAAAAGGGTGAGGGATTGGTATTTTTGTTTTTTTTTATTTATTTTGAATTCGAACAAAAAATAAATCATCTATAAAATCTTATTAAAAACATAAAAAATATTTTGTCTTAACATGATATATATATATATATATATATATATTATTAAAATATATCTTTTTTGTGGGTTTTTTCTTAAAATTGTGTAATTTATTTCATATTTCCTAAAATGGGTAAATTATTATTTTTATTTAAGAATTAGGTAAATCATGAGAGTTCGGAATAATTTTAAAGAAATCGTTATCTATATTTACTGTTTTCAAAAAAAAAAAAAAAATCGTATATGACAAATAGGAGTTTTGATTAAAGTTTGCACTAATAGCATTTTGTAAAGAAATTGTATTTGGTTCATACTATTATATTTAGCAGATAAAAAATATTTATGCTAAAATCATACATGTTAAAAATGATTTTGGTAAAATATTGCCTAATCAAATTCGTATTTGTAATGTAACTTCAGTTATATATCATATTGTATTGAACTTGTCTTTACCATTTACAACTTCAGTTTAATGTTTGTTTGTTTTTTGGAAGAAAATTTATTATTTTTTAAAAAAATAATAAAATAATTTAAGAAAGATTTTGTTGTGTTATTTTGATTGAAAATAATGTATGAAAATTAATAATGGTGATAAAATCTTAAATCTAATGCGCTAAAAATAAACCAGAAATCTAAAATTGAGAATAATAAGTAGTAAACCCTGAAATAAATAAAAAACTTAAATCAATAAAGACACGTGTAACCGTAATCCTTAACCATAAAGTGTAAATTTGTAAACAATATATCAAAAAATCTATTAAAGTAAAAGATTTAAACTCATAATCCTCTATCCAAAATGATAAATCTATAAACCCTAAAATCACAACTAGCAAAGTTAAAGTCCACAATTATTTAACTAATGAGTGAAACAATACTCCATAATTTTTTGAAAATGTTGAAAAATGTTATGAAAAAATGTTTAATATGTAGTAAAATATTCTTTGTATTTATTTTGAGTGAGTTGTTAGTAATATATGTATATAATTCACTAAATTAGTTTCGCTTTAACACAAAATAAAAAATTGTGAATTTAATTAAAGAAATTGTCATATAGAAAGTAGAAAAATATTACAAAAGTTTACAATTAGTCCTATTGTGTCATTTTTTCCTATAGTAAGAGTATTTATTTAGTTTATTTGAACGTGTTTCATCCATTTCATTATGTATACGGTTAATTATTGGTCTGCTTGATTCTTTACCGCACATGTGGGCCTCTGGGATCAAATTCGATCCCATATAACTAGACCTATAATCTTGATTTTTAATTGGAAGAAATTGAACTTCGTAAGCCTTGAAAATATAGTGCAAATTGTAGATAAGGTCAACGAATGTCATTAGTTATAAATTACATGTCGAACAAACAACAATCATATGAGTATAGGGAAGGTGGAGAGCTTGAAACTTCGTACAATCACACCACCAGTCATTTAGTCTTATTGTGTATGACATATGTGGGCGTTGTAGTTGGGGAATCAGTAGCTTTTGAACATCAAACTCTTAATTTTCTCTATTGTACCTCTAGACATGACACATAGCTGATAGTTGTTCATTTTTCCATAACACGACAGTAATATTTTCAGGATATTGATGGTCAACTCATAACATGCACATTGTCTTCGTCCCTCGTTCAACAAACCAGGATTTGGTTCTTTCAAAAGTTGTCTTCAGGATAGCACAAATGGATAACAATTGTGTTCCCTTTAGTAATGAGTTCATACACCCCACTAAATTTGTTGTCATGTGGTCATACCTCCTACCTCCGTCATATGCTTGCGTCCATGTTTTCAAACGTATTTGATCCATCTAGCCAAAAGCTCAGCGAAATTGTGATCTTAGAGCCGACAATTTTTCTTGAAGAATTGGGTTTTTCATTTCTTAACATGTGACAATGTCAAAAATAAAATGATTTAAAGCTAATGCGTTGCATCAAAACTGATTAATAAAAGTAAATTAAATTTAAATAGATATTTGTGTCTATCAAGTGTTTATTCAACTCGACATTCTTGAACTTGTTATTGAAGTCATATGCAATGTGGAGTGTGCAATATACTGATAGGAGACCATTTCCTTCCCAACCAACTTCTGAAGATTTCAATGCTGATAAAATGGTTTTTCCTCTATCATTTATCATGCATATCTTTTGTTGTGGTATGACATGTGGTCACAATAGTCAGAAGAACCAGATCAATGTTTTTTTTGTTTCACCTTCAAAATACTGCAAAAGTTAAAGGGAAGATATTTTGGTTGTCATCTTGACCAATTGTTGTTAGCAAAGTCCCATGATATTTTTCAATCAAGAATGTTCCATCAACTTTGACTATTGCTTTGCAATAATGGAAGCCATCAATGCATGGTTTGAAAGCCCAAAATACACATATCAAGATGTAAGACAAAGTGTCTTAAACACTGTCTAGAATAAAAGACAAAGTAACAGATCGACAATTGTCCCAAGGACATTTTCTTGAACCGCCTGCAACTATCTTGGAAGATAATTATATGATTTGTCTCATTCACCGAATTTCACGACAAACACCTTTTGTTTTTTCATCCATGTTTTTTTATATGTTACATAATAACCATAACAACTTTAATTTTTGCAATTAAACTTTTCATTAGGATTGATGGATTTGTTTTAACGAAATTGACCACAATAGTTGTGATTTGGGTGGAGTCCAAATTTACGTGATCATCAGAAAGAGTGATCAACAAACATGTATGGGGCGCTTCAATATTTTTTTTATCTCCCATGTATTGCGGATATCTTCAACGTTGACATCCATTGTTGCAGTTAATGCACTGGGCTACATATTGATCCGTCTTTGACTCGACGACAACAAATTTATAGCCTTGAACTATGTGATATTGTTTTATCACACACATAGTAGCCTCTTTATTAAGAAAAACCATTCGTTCATAATGGTCATATTCAATTACTTGTCTCAATCGACTATAGGAATCACCTTGTTGGAGTGATGACGTTACGAAACCACCTTCTTCTCATCGATGTCATCATCTTTACTAAATTCATGAATAATATCTCTGATCACGGACACTTTCTGGGTGCCCATAGAACTGCCTCCAATGTAAAAGGGATTCATCTACCACATGCAACATCAAAATATAATTGTTACTGTAAAGTGCATTGAATGAGTGTGACTACTAGTTGTTAGAAGGATTTTCAATACAAACTTTAAAGTATTACCTTGTCAATATCAATGTATAAAACAAGTTGTGCTCCAATCGAAAACTTCTAACCAAGACTTGTTTGATAAATATGCAAAAAACTTTGGTGAATGAGTATTTTTGCATTGCATTGGTTGGTTCATCAGAATATATAACATAGTTACTTAAAGTTTAAAATTATTAAAAGCAACACAATAACTTTCTCATGACACTGAATTCACATATTGGTACATAGTACAAGGCATAACATACAAGCTACATTTTTCATACATTATATATAATATGTACTAGTAAGTTCAAGAAATTAAATAATAATGTAGTCATGCATGTGTGTGTGGTATAGTCATTCACTCTTACAAAGTAGTGTTCCTTTGACCAATGCATCGTGCTTCAAAATTCATACATACAAGGTTCAACAAGATGGCATGTGCTTTATGAGCAATGCATACAAAACATAATATCAATTTCATATCACACGTTATATATCATACTGATACTTTGCTATACTTTTTTAAATGGGTATTAAAATTTCCCCTACTATACCAAATATTGATATGACTTTTGACAAATAATACATGGATACCCCATATTAGTTTATTTTAAAGAGAGAAATATATGCATACATAATAAATATATAACATGATATAAATGAAAAGAGACAATAAAAAGTATTGAATTAAACACCACACGCCCACTTGAAATGATAGAGGCTAAATTACTGCTCCTTTAAATTTAAAGATGCAACTCCATAATCAAGACAATCAGTCATAGTCTCTATTGAATTCAAATGTGCAAGTCATTTTGTCTTATACACTTTCAATTCAAAAATGAATCTTGTTACAAGTGACACTATTGTGCCTATACTCATTCCAATGTGTACACATGAATGGCGATTTCAATTCAACAAATATTCTTGAAATCGTAGTAGGGAAAATGTACTATCAATTTAAATCTTCATCCACTTCTCAACTTGTAGTGGTTTTGAGTCAACGTTTTCTCCATGCATTGCTTTGACATGTAATAAAGCTTGGAAGAGAGATTCCTGGATGTAGTTCATGTTCAACCTTCAATGTCACCCACAACCTTCAAATGTACATACGTGTGTTCCTTCAATGTCACACAGTTCCTTTAAATCTACATATGCGCTAGAGTTGTAGGTGGAATTCACTAAATTTATGTGCATTATTAAATTTATGACCATATATTCACACAAGCATACTACTCTTGCACCATTTACTGAATTGTGTTGGCTGGTTTTTGTGCTTTTGGAGTTCAAGTATTGTCTTTTTCGTTATACTACTATCTACTCACCCTTTAAATTCATGTAAGCATTGTTGTGTATTGAACCTTTCCATTCATCTACATAACATTCACTTTCTTTCATCCATAACACCAACTATTCCTTCAGCAGTGTTGGAGTTGCATTAGTTTTAACACACACAGACACCTTACACTAAGTCAGTCTTAAGTTTATTTTGTCAAAGTTACCTTCTTAGTATTTAAGAAATTTTGAACTTTCATATATATTTTTTGTATAGGTTCGGATAACAATGACAACCAATGCACGACTACCATAACATATGTCCATTTTACAGCTACAACATAAACATGTGAAAAAGACTTTATGGGAAAGGAACAAAAGACTCATACGACCTAAACGACATGCCATATGGGTTCTCAAACATTTTGAACGACTTGATCACCTAGTCATAAATTTAATTGAACATGTTGAGTTCGAAATCTTATTGATTTTGACGAACATTGACATAAATCACCATCTAGTTACAACATTGGTCGAAAGGTGGAAAGCTGAGCCACACACCTTTCATTTGCCACTCCAAAAGCCACAATCACCTTAAAAGATGTTACAGTTCAACTTGGACTCCCAATTGATGGGGAACTTGTGATGGGTGATAGTAGTGGTGACTTGGTATGTGTGTGTGAGGAATTGTTGAAATTTGTGGCAGCAAAAACTATGGTTCAAGGAAACACAATCAATATATCTTGGTTGAATAGTTCTTTTTGAGATTTGGCACATGATGCAATTGATGTTATTATTACACAACATGCATGAGTGCACTTGTTGAGATTGATTGGAAATGTATCAATGTCAGACACATCAAAGAGTCAAGTTCATCTAATGTATCTATTGTTATTGGTTGACTTAAATAATGTGTCAAACTTTAGTTGGGGGTCAACTGTGTTGGCTTGTTTGTATCGTGCACTGGATCACAATATCAATTATAATTAAGACAATATCGAATGGTGCATGTTGTTTTTATAATGCTAGATGTGGGGCCGAATGACATGTTTTTCATCGACTACTGACCCATTGAGTGTTGAGAAGATAGTTGTCGGTGTTGTTTTTTCACTTGCGAAAAGGTTATTCTTTTTTTTATTCATGTTAATGTTGTGTGTTTAAAAAGTTTGTATTAATTATTTCATGACAAACGTTTATCGCATATGGTCTAGAAACTTACTTTGAACAAACACAAATGTGATTATAGTGGGTCAAATTCAGAAGACGCTTGATCAGATGCGGTTGAAACAAGTTATCATTTTATCCTTAAACAACTAATTTTTTTCCAAATAATCCAAAAAAATAATAATGTTATTTTTTGTCGTTGAATGTTTTTGTGGACTCCACATCGATGACTCAAAATTAGTGGTCTAATTACAATATATTTTTCAGTTGTAAGTTGTGCGATTATACTTGTAATTTGTTTTGAAACTATCAAATTTCATCAAGCACACCGAATGATGCGACAATTCTAGTTTCAACAACATATTCCACATGACCCATGCAACCTCAATGAAGTTCACAGAGAAGACATGCGTGGAAGAACAAATATGTATTGACCACAATATCACCAAAGGTGGATAACAATGTGGAATGATTGACAAAACCTTAATTTAGGGAATATCATTCTATGAAAAATGGTCATTTGTACGATGTTTCAACTTACACACAATAGATCACCAATCATACCATCCGCTACGTCTCACCTAGAGAGGTCATGTCTAAAGACAATGTAAGCTAAATCTACAACTTAGTTCATATTTTAATTTTATTAAACACTATATTAATTATTATTTTAAACAACAATATGGCACGCCACCCGACAGTCAACCCCACCATTCTGAAGGCCATCATCATCATGTTGAGTCTTATTCAAATGTTGCACAATTTGGACAACAAACTTTTTTTCAATAGTTCTCCCTATCAACCACCAGAAATATTCAACTTTATGGAGTATCACCCCAACATGTCTGGGCATTTCTCTACCAACAAATGTCATCAACTTACACCAATTTTCCATTGCATGGAAATATTTTTCTCCAAGTCCATCACAAATGTTTAGTACTTCAATAGTGACACCATCTTCCACATTTCGTCCAATTCTCACCACACATTGTTATCAATCCACAATGTCTTCATATGGATCCAAATTTCCATGAAAAAATAACGAAGGGGAAAACAATAAGGACGATAGTCCACGTCCATCGAGACAACGAAGAAGACCCTCGTGTGGGACATAATCTCATAGATTGTTCGTTCATCTTTATGTTAAAATAATTCTGTAAATTGTTCAAATTAAATTAAATTGTCAGTGTATTTCACTTAATGTCAGACTTCCATGTTATTTTTTGGTACTCTAACTTTTTTAAAACATCTAATTGTTACTTAATAACAATTATTATGTCTTAGGGTTTACATGTCACATTTTTTATTAAGATTATCTTTTACTATGTACATGATTTTAATACTATTTCTTAAGTTAAATATATAACTAAGTAACGACTCAGGTCCAGATTTAAAAAAAAATCCAATTTTCAAAAAAAATCCAATTTTCACAATTCAGTTAATTACGATTTTAGGTTTCTCCCTTTATCATTTGGGATATAGAATTTTGGGTTTAAATGTTTTACTTTATTAAGAAGTGGACTTTAAGTATAATTCAACCTCATAAAATCGGCTTATGAGGTGAGGTTTGCCCCCACTTGTATATTATGAAATGCTCTAAACTCTAGTCGATGTGTGATCTCCAACACACCCCGTCATGCCTAGAGTGACAACTCGTGCATGAAATAACATATTATGGGTGATCTGATAAACACAATAAACAATCGCTAGGATAGGCTCGAATCGGCTATGATACCATATTAAGAAGTGGACTTTAAGCCTAACTCAACCTCATAAAACCAACTTATGAAGTGAGGTTTGCACTCACTTGTATACTATGAAATGTTCTAATCTGTGCTCAATGTGGGATCTCCAACAACCTTAACAAATTTTAGCATTAATAGTTACAAGTTTATGTTTTACCGTTATAAGCTACATTTATACGATTTACTGCTTAACAATCTCTCCGTTTTAAGTTTTCAATTAAGGTTTTCAGAAAATTTTCAACATCTTATATTTACCACAATTATTAATTTTTATATATTCTTTTCAAACAAAATAACACAACCAAATCTTTCTTAAATTATTCTACCATTTAAAAAAAATTAACAAGTTTTCTTTCAATAACAAAATCATTGAAATAAAATTATACATGAACGAGTTTAGTATAATCTGATATAAGTATAGTTGTACATAATAACAAAGTACAAATTCAGTTTAACAACATTTTACATAAATCATTGTTCAGATGCACAATTTTAACATAATTTTTTTTTTATCTTTTAATTAAAATCATATGAACCAAATACAATTTATTTACAAATGCTATCCGGCCAAAATTTAACCCAAACTTATATTTGTCATGTAATTTCTTTAAAATTTCTTTAAAATTATTTCGTACTTTCCATACGATTTGCCTAATTTTAAAATAAAAAACAATTTGTCCATTTCAAAACATAAATATGAAATCAAATTATATCCTTTTAGGAAAAAAAATCTTCCTTTGTAAATGAGAGCTACCAAATGCGTGACAATTAAACACATTAGCTTGCATACTATTATTACTAAATTGGAAATTTTATATGAATTGTATAATTTGATTATAGTTTTTTAAACAAAACTATAAATTTGTTAAACTCGGGTAATTTTGGAAAAAAATATTAAGATTAAAATTGAAATCGAAATACAAAACAACAATATATTAAATAAATATTTGGAATCTTTTAAATTTTGGACTAAATTATATATTCAATCCCCTTTAATTTTTAATACATAATTTTAATCTCTATTGTTTTTTCTGCAATGTTAGTATTCAGTTTTTAAAATTTCAATTTTTTTTATCTAATGCTAAATTGTAACTAAAATCAGAAGATGAATAGAAAAAAAATCACAAATTGAGGAATCTGGAGAACCAAATATTAACTTGACCTATTTAAAAATTAAATTCTATTTACAGAGAATATATTTACTTGTCCAATTACTCTCATTTGAAATGAATGTTATATCATCCATAATTTATTAGATATTCATCTTAATTTTCTGAATCTTATAATACCACATAAATTTAAATATTCTAAAAAAACCACTCCAATATCAAAGTTGCTAAAACAAATACTTAACTTAATTTCATAAATTATATAATAGAAAATATATTAATACTTAAAACATTATCACTTTTTTTGTTCAAAACATTTTTTTTTTCTCAAACAACTATGTTTATATTGCAATATCACCTCACTTGCTCCTATAGTAGATTTTGTCAAGCACCATTGCTCAACTTTTAAACAACATTTTATAAGTGCAACAACATAGAACATTGTATATCTAAACTATGGGGTGATTTATTCCTTCCATCGTTTCTATGTCTTATCAGGATCATTGAAAAGAAACCTAATCTGATTAGTTTTTTTTTCTTGGCTTATGCAGGAAACAAATCAATAATTTTTTTCACAGATGATAAGATCTTCTGAGGGTCCATTTCATTTTAATTTCATAATGAAAAAGTTTCACGGTTAGGAAAATTGTACAGAGATACAATGTGAAGTCAAAAAGGGTGAAAAGTTACAAGACAGAGATGATGCAGTGTGTGATTGCCTTTCCACCATCACACACTGCATGAAAATTGACCTCCACAAAACTTGAACTGCTTAAAAATTGACCTCCATAAAACTTGTATACATTGAAAAGAATAAGAAATGCATCACCTCCAAAATGGAGTACAGCAGCACAGTATTTGAAATCAACCATTAGAGCAAAGACATTTCTTAAGTTTGGCTTTTGAAACTCAAATCAACATCTCCATCAATCTGCAAGAAACAGAAACCGTATTTATACATTAAAATCAAGGTGTCAGCCAGCCAAAGCAACAGAGCTTGAGACTTACTGTTTTAGCTAGTTCTTTGGCTTTTTCATCATTGAAACCTAGAGTAGCCAAAATCAATTGACCTGCTGATTCTTTTTGTGACCAAATTCCTAGAAGTATATGTGTCACGTTCATTTCTCCTCCTTCACCTATATTTTATGTCATAATTTTAGTAAATACACACGAGAGAACGTAAAAAAAATTAAGATTATTAGATAGCAAGATCAACATTGTACAAATGCAACATCACAAGGTCATATTGCAAGATCACAAGCATTTACTTTCTTTGATAGATGGCTAATTAACTGAGCCATAACTTGGATAGCATTTATAACTTAAATATTTAACATCACTAAAGTTACTTTAAGGTTAAAAGTAAAAAATAAGAGCTTTAAAATGAAGTTGCTCGATAATTTTATAATTTGAAAGTTACTTCTAAATTAAAAACTGTTTGGTAATGTGTTTTTGACTCTTGAGGTTTTGAATTGAGGAGGAGAAGCTCCTAAAATCAGCGAAAAAAACCCCTTTGTTTTGTAAAAATGTGTCTGGAACAACTCTTAAAAGTGTAAAAGAAACCCAAAATTATTAGAGTTAGACATTAACTTGAGCAACACTGTTAAAACGGCTAAGGCTAAAGTTATAAAACTATTAAGGTTAAGCATGTTCTTAGTCCCTAAACAGTTGCAAATTTTATTTGTAGTCCTTAAACAAAAAAAATCACGTTTTTGGTCCCTAGACTTTCCTCTGTGAACTGTTTTAGTCTCAGCTGTCAAGTAACACTGTTAATCGATGATAAAAGAGTTACATTGACAACCTATTGCAGAGCCATCAAGGAATCTAGTGAGGCAGTCACGCACAGTTTTTTTCTGTAAATTGTGTTTTTCATCTCTCATGTTTAGACTAATTGATGACATCAAAGTAATGGAAGAGAGATTAAAAATACATTTTGCCAAAAACAATATGCATGTTGTCTCATCATCAGACTCCTTGATCATCTGACAAGTCACTGAGTTGTTAATGTGACTATAACATCATTAATTAACATTGTTACTCGATAGCAATGACTAAAACTATTCATATAGGAAAAGTATAGAGAACAAAATCACTGGTAATTTTGTTTAATGGCTAAGTAAAATTTGCAACAGCAGCTGAAAATATAATTAACCAAACCAAAGCTAACTTCTTTTGACAAGGTATTTATCAAGTAATGTTGAAAAAAATGTCATTTAAATTTAGTTTTCATACTTCAGAACGTCTTTCTATCAAAAGAAGAGGCACAGCTTCTTTCTACTTGACAACACAAAAGCACCAATGGATTCATTTCATCCAATAATAAGTAACTAACAAACTGGAAATATTTAAAAAAGGAAAATCCTAAATGGAACAATGAATCTAGCTGATGATCATTTGTAAAATCTGTACACAGGGGATAGTAGTTGTTCCTCGTCATAGCAGGAACCATGCATACCTGATTTTAGTTTCTCCTCAATAGCCCAATCAAGGGCTGACTTGGCTGGTTCGGTCAAAGGAGGATGTTCAGGGCTGAAGTAATACAAGTCAGACTTTCCAAGTAGATTTAAAGTTTCTTCACGTACTTTGAAAAGAGTAATTCCATTAGCTCTTAAGAATTTAGCAGCTCTACTTGTTCCTGAAAAGAAAACAAGAAATGACTAAGATGCACTGATACACTCATCGGGCCAACACATCCGTCAAGGACATATCCGACACGGATACATTTGAAATACGTATCTGAAAAGTGTCAGCAATTAAAGATAAAAGGGTGCTTAATATATGTAGAAAGAAAGATTACTTAGAAGTTAGAACTGTTGCTTATTGGTACAAATTATAATCCTGTTTTATGAATTCTCCTATTTATTTATTACCCCATGCTCAATAAGATAACATGTCCCAAGGATCCACACTCAATACCTTTTTCCTAAAATAGCCTCATATATAACATTCCACTATATATATAACAATCATAATCCACTATCATTTTTATATTATTCCAAACATTAAACATACATAAAACATATAATTTTGTGATTTATTCCATGAAATCATTTTCAGGATTTGATATTTGAGTACCACTTTATTAAAAACAAGCAATGCTGATAGAAGCAACTCTCACTATTTGTATATACATTTGGATAAATATTTAATAATGATTTTTGTGAATTGTATATATGCATAAATATATACCTTGGACGTATCTGAACATATCGTATCCTGTATTTTTTAAGATGAGACGAATTGTATCAGATACGACATGTATCTGATACTCTTATCGTATCCATGCATCATAAGGGTATACTAAAGGCACAAAGCAGAGCAATATTTAAAATGATTGAGTACCCAAGAAGACAAAAATACCTTTAGGGAATTCAAATGGCAGGATCTTGCCAAAAAGATTTAAAATGGAATTTATTTCAACTACAAGAAGTGAAGTAGATTCTAGTGTCAAACTTTCAATGGCACATTTAATTTAGGTTTCACAGCATCTGAAGTTATAGTGATAGCCATGTACATGATACCATTTTTCTTTCAAAAATAATGAAGTATGAAACATGAATACAATCGCTCAAAATGTAGTGGGAGAAGCCACAAGGAAATTTCAATGAAAACTTGAGTATGTCTACCTCGTGATATATTATTGTTGAACCCATAAAACAGGGGAAAAAAAATTCCCTAACCTCCCATAACAATTCAAAAAAGATAATTTACATCTTTTACTGGTATCCATTCAAGAAGACATGCATGTCTGCACAACTTTCTTCATAAGCACTTAAATCAACTTACACACTAAACATTCATAAAAGAAAAATCCATTTAACTTCTCCAAAAAGCTAAAGTGCATAAGTTGAATATTACTTTACAGAAACAACTTAATTCATTTCACCATTTTATTTTTTATCTCCTGTATAAGTGTTAAAAGGTTTAGGCTTAAATCCGCTTTTGATCTCCGTAGTTTCTTCAATGTGCAATCTTGGTCTAACATTCATATATCATCTGATTGCTAAAAGAAAATGCTAAAGTGAGAGATTATTGTGTTTTTAGTGATAATAAATCTTATTATTAAAGATATAACTTAGTTAACACACACATGACAACTTATTAGCAGTGACGTAAATGTGCAATTAAATGTCTATGGAGTCCAAAATTGCAACTGTAGCAACCAAAGTAGATTTGAGCCAAAGTGTATGTGAACAAAATCGATTCAATGATAGAAGCACTAGTTTTCATGGCTATTACTGAAATTGAAAAACACATATTGCAACAAACCTTCAACCAAAATCCCCATCAGAAGAGCCTCGGTTCCCGTGTTGGGAAACTTTATCTTCCTCGCCTCCAATTCCGCCATTGCATACGATTTTATAGCCCTCGCCGACCACCTGAACCAAACACAACCGTCAAACACATACACACACAACCAATTACCACACTGGAAAACGTGAACAAGAGCAGCAGCAACAACTGCGACTCACTTTGGGGTTTTCTCCGGCACAGCATCGGGGGTTTTCCTGCAAAAACAAAAAAAAAAATAAAGGAGGAAACTTTCAGCAACCCAATACGACCCAGAAGGAAATTCGAGAGACCCATCACCATGGAAGGGTTTCGGGGGCGTTGGCAGAGCGAGAAGCTTACGGGGTGGGGAGGCTAAACGAAACCGTTGCTGAAGAGGCACGGCAATTGGTATTGGGGAGGGAACGGGATGATGAGGTGGCGCGTAGGAGAGTGATCCTGGTGCCGAAGAGAGAGGTGGGAGGGAGAGTGCAGTGGTTGGAGTTAGAATGGAGTGAGGAGTGAGGAGAGAGTGTGTGTAGGGATGGAGAAAGTGTGGGGATGGAAGCCATTGGAAAGAGATGAAGAGAGAAAGGAGAAAGAGAGTGAGGTTTTGAGAAGAGTGGGCAAAGAGAGAGAGATTAAGTAATTTTTTTATGTTATTATTTTTAATAATACCTAAAATAAAATAACTATTTAAAATATCAAAATAACTAAAATTACTTCCACGTCAAAATAACATAAATTACTAAAATTATATTTAAAATAATTAATTCTATTCATTACTTCATTCAAAATGTTCTCCAATATGTTTAATAAAGATAATTTGAATGGTAAATAAATGTTTTTTAAGATACAATATGAGATTTAATGCTATTATTAAGTGTTTTAGTTGTTGAGATGTTCACACAAATAATCAAAAATATTGTGATATGTATGAAAATGTCTCATAATTATGTTGTGGAATATGATACATGTGCCAATAATGTATGCTTAATAGTATGGAATGAGATTCAATCACCTAAAATACACATTTCACATCCTTTATTTTAAACAAATAATTTTCCTTTACAAAATGGTATTGAAGCTCTAAGTATACATTCTAGATTTTTTATTGTTAGCTTATTGATTTTAAGTAAATAACTTGCTTTTATGGACATGTGGATCATTTTAATTAATGTATTTCATTATGGATAAAATTATCTAATGTAAAGTAGTATTTCATGTTATATGTGGTTAATGTAACTCCAAAACTTCATTAAACATGGGAAATTTAATGAACATAGTGATATCAACTTATAACCTTCAAAAATACATGTTAGATCTAAAAGTCTTATGATATCACTACTTTGAATATGAATTGTATGTATTCTATAATCACAAAGACAAAATTAACATTTCTTATATGATACTAGAAAAAAAAATCATTAATGCATATATAATTTATAATACCTAATATACTTGAAAAATTACATTTCCATATTATCACGATTATTATTCTATGATAAAGGTGAGTGAGTTATATTTTTTAATCCAATTCACCTAATCCGTCAACCCGGCAGGCTAGCCCGCCAGTCCGTCCTTCTTTATTTTGACTATATTAAAGAGAATCTCATGCTTTTGAAATTAAAATTTGTGGTGATCAGTATTTTATATAGAACTATTTATATTACTTTTTTTATAAATAATTCGATTCATTGAAGTATTGTTGACATTTATTTTATTTTGTTAGGTATTATACTTTATTTAATTAAAATATTAAAGTTTGATTCAAATTTACTACTCTTCCTTACATTTTTATTAATTAAAAAGTAATATCAATAACTACAACAAAGTAAAAAAAAAAAAAGTGGCAGGTCTGCTAGCCTGCTAACCCACTCTTTAACGGAACGAGTTACACATTTCAAATTGTATCACCTTGGCAGGCAATGTCGGGTTTAGCCAAATCAAGTTAGGTTGACCCGTTTTGCCAACATTAATATTTTTTGTTTGAAAATAATGATAATTAAAAGTCTACTTATTTGTTGTTTGAGGTATCAGTCTAGCTGAGATGTCAAGTTGCATAGTGATGCTTAACATAAAAGTTTTTATAAATAAAATTAAATTAAA